>Ga0209598_10001225_pt1 | contig 21083 bp, 20 predicted proteins | sample M_140807_EF_Meta_FD_187317 | JGI IMG/M metagenome (GOLD analysis project Ga0209598, IMG submission 187317) | Freshwater microbial communities from Lake Montjoie, Canada to study carbon cycling - M_140807_EF_MetaG (SPAdes) (version 2) | ecosystem: Environmental > Aquatic > Freshwater > Lake...
ATGTCCCGCCGCTAACGCGGCCGGCAACGGCTCCCGCATCGCTTCTGGGTGGCTCACTTTTGGTGTCGGCGCTGGTCCAGTTTTCGATGTCGGCTGACAAGGGAATCCCGATCAGTCGTGATCGAGTCCGAAACCTCATGCGCCGCATGGGGTTTCGGGCGATCTACCGGAAACCTCGCACCACCATTCCAGGAGATCCAGCAGAGCGCTTTTCCTGCCTGGTGGATCTCAACGCAGTCACGGCGGTGGATCAGGTCTGGGCCACGGACATCACCTATATCCCGCTGCAGAAGGGGTTCCTCTACCTGGTGGCGATCGTGGATCTCTTCTCCAGGAACATTCTCAGCTGGAAGCTCTCAAACAGCCTTGACACGGAGTTCTGTCTGGATGCCCTTGAGATGGCGCTGGGAGGCGGCCGTAAGCCAGAGATCTTCCACTCCGATCAAGGCTGCCAGTTCACCTCTGGCGACTTCGTGGCGAGGCTGCAGGCTGAGGAGACCAGGATCAGCTGGTCAGGAAGGAAGCGCTGCTACGACAACATCCTGGTGGAGAGGCTGTGGCGAACGGTCAAGTACGAGGAGGTGTACCTGCGTGCCTATAGCGATGGCTGGGAGGCAGAGATCAGCCTGGCCCGTTTTCTGTGGAGGTACTGCCATGTAAGACCGCACAGCTCCCTTAGAGGCAGAACTCCCCATGAGGTCTATACTGAGACCGAACCCTGTTCCTCCCGTCCGGGGTTAATGATGTCAGGGGCTGGAACTGTCTAGTAAGAGGCACCCACCTCAGCTTCCACCCGCCGCGCACGCCGCTGCAACGGCTGCTGGACACGGGCCAGGTGAGCGAGGAGCGTGCGGATCAGCTGCCTGAGCTGCAGCGCGGAAGCGATCCACTGGTGCTTCTGGAGACGATCCGCCGCTGCCAGGGGCAGCTGGCGGTGTTGGCCAGCGGGGAAAAGGGAACCGGCCTGGGGCCGAGAGCGGCCGTAGGAGATCGCACGCATGAGAGCCGTCGCTGGAGGTGTTTCTGGGGGATCTGCAGACGCTGTGGCAGTCCAGCCAGCCGCGTCGCCGCAATCCGAGGACGCGAACCGGAAAACGGACACGGCCCGATCCGTTCGAGGCCGACGTGGCATTGATCGAGGGCTGGCTGCAGGAAGAGCCGCTGCTGGGCTCCCGGGAGCTTATGGAGCGCATGCTGGCTCACAACCCACAGCACTACAGCGAGCGCCAGATGCGCACCTTGCAGCGTCGTCTGCGGAGCTACCGGCTGCAGCGGATGGAGCTGGAGATGGCAGAGACCGGCGAGGTGCAGGTCGATGCTCATGGGCAGGATTCTGGCGATCCCAGCACCGCGATCCCGGCGGAGCCGTTGGGTTGATGCGGCCGGCCCCCTGGGGCCTGGCGGTCAGAGCAGGACGAGGAGAACAGGCCATCAGCCCAGAGCTCAGCAATGAAGCAGTACTGAAAACTGCTCTGGGTAACCGTGAGCAGGGGCGGCGAGGTTGTTCGCACGAACACCTGGCCAAGCCATAACTCAGGGCTATGCACCTGCCCTGGGCGAGGAAACCGCAGTGTTACCAGGTGACAACTATTTCTGGTAATATTTTATTTATCCAAAGCGTCCGCCTATGTAGTTGATACCGGGCACCGCGTCGCACGATCTCAGGTATCAGGGCGCCAGCAGTGATGCCCTCCATGACCTGGTTCAGCTCGGAGGCGCCACTATGGGTGAGGGTCATGGCCTGTGTTCGGTTTGGTGCTAGTGCTCCGAACAGGGTCACAGACCGGCCCACCCTGGGGTCCCCACGAATTCAGCACCTTCAGCGCTGGATTCGCGGGGTGCCCCACCCTTTGCCACAACAGAGAACTGAGGGAGGCGAGCCGTCAGCCCCGGCTACGCCGAGGCTGCTCCTCCTTAGTTGCACCGCTCCACGGGACGCTGCTTCGCTGTCGACGGTAGCTGACATTTGATCTTGGTTCGCCTCAAGGCCTGGACATCGCGGCGTCAGGGCGTCGGGAGCCAGTTCTTGGATCGGCCTACCGAGAGTGCCGCTGTCAAGCAGCTGCTCGAGCTCATAGGGGGCAGTATCGGGCATGGCTAGGGGATCGCCAATTAATGGCTAGGGCGTGCTTGTGGTTAATGCGATGCATATGTAAAGATGAAAGGCCTTCGAAGTCCTTGGCGAAGCTTGTGCTAATCAACGACTCCAAATCAAACTCAATGTCAAAAAATAGGAAATATCTGGAAAGGCTTGGAACTTCTATAAAGTCCTTAGCTCTAGATAGGCCTATATTACTTGTATCCCATCAAGCCACCCTCACCGGTGCTCCCAGGGTTCTTGCTGATCTCGGCCGAGCGGCAGCCCAAATGGGTGCCACTGTGGTGTTTCTTTTTGTAGAAGGTGGAAACGAACTTGAATCGTACGCCAGAATTGGCCATGTATACCTGCTTTCTCAGTTTAACAACAATTTCGAGTTTGCAGCAAGATCAATTATTTCAAACCATGATCCACGTGTAGCAGTATTCAATACTATTACTACGACTCGTTATGCCGAGACACTGAACAGTTTGAATCCAGATATTAGGTGCATAGGATGGATCCATGAGCTTCCAACGGTTATAAACAGCTTTTTTGGCGGTCGAGATACAGTCATTAATGCACATACTTACTGTGAAAAGCTTGCATTCGGATCGGATTATGTGCGCCAGCAATTTGCAGTTGAGTATGGGCTTGATAGTGATTCTCTTTACGTGTTACCCTATATTTGGAAGGTGCCAATGCTGTCTAGCTCAGCTAAAGCCATAGATAATGAGGCAATCTCAACTGCCAATGTAGTAGATTTTTCAAATGACAAAAATACTATTTTGTTACTTGGCTGCGGTACGGCCGAGCCCCGCAAAGGACTGGATATTTTCATCAGAGTAGCATATCAAGTTCTTGAAAATTGTAAAGAAGAACATAGGTCTAGGATAAAATTTGCATGGTACGGATGTCCGCCTTACAGTGACAACTATGTCGATTTTTGCAAGTTTGACGCTAAGCGGCTTGGCATCGATGGGTTTATTGAGTTTAATCCTGCCTCTGACGAGTTTGCAGAGAGGCTTGCACAGGCAACAGCCTTTATATTGACGTCAAGAGAAGACCCCTATCCTCTTGTAATTTTAGACAGTATGGCCAATGGAGTTCCGTTTGTATGCTTTGAAGATGCTGGGGGAAGTGCAACCATAGCAAAATCCGGCCCCGGAATAGCGATTCCATACGGAGATGAGCAATTGTTTGCCGAAAATATTAATTATCTCATCGATAACCCGGCCAAATGCGAGCAACTAGGGCGCGCTGGGAAGAAAAAAGTTATCTTGGACCACAATAAGCGATACGTTCTAGAGATCTTTGTCGACTTATTGAATAGGCAACTACCGAGTGATCCTGTCAACGCTCATCTATTGCCTGCCGTCGAAGACAATCATCTCTTAGAGCAAGTGAACATAGCAAGCAATGTGGATAATCAATTTCGTAACATTTTAGTAATTTCTTTCGGGCCACCACCGCTTAAGCATATCCAGGCCGTTGAAGGCGGAGGCTTAAGATGTTGGAATTTAGCTAAGGGCATGCAAGAAGCAATGCCGAATTTTGATGTAACTCTCATTTACCCGAATTGGTACGATACAGACGATCAGCCAGCTGAATATGATGGAGTAAAGCTAGCACGCTGGAAGGATAGACAAGATATGCTCGATAAGCTTCCCGACCATGAGGTTATCGTTGTAAGTTATTGCTATGGAGATTACTCGCTTGACATTGCAAACAGCATGGGGCCAACTCAAGTCCTAGTTCTTGATTGCTATGTTCCAATTCATGTTGAAATGTGCGCGCGTCGATCACCTGAGCGTCTCGAAGAGGCGGCGGCTTACGAAGGCGAGCGAGTGAGGTGGGACGAGGTCCTCTGCAAGGGCTCCTTTTTCTTGTGCGCAAATACCAATCAGATTCATTACTATCGCGGAATTCTACATCAACTTGGTAGGTTGAATCCAATAAATTATGATGATGATCCCTTGATTCTAGCCCCATATGGCATATCAAGAGATCTGCCTGTCCCTGCGGCTACTCCAATTCAGGAGCTTGACATCCAGCCAGGCGTCAAAAAACTACTTTGGTTTGGCGGAGTTTATCCCTGGTTCAATGTAAAGGTATTGTTTGATGCTGTTTCAAAGTTGAATTTAATAACCCCCTGTGTTCTTGTCGTTGTAGGAGTTAGGAATCCATTTAATTCTCATCCACTCTTTGTTGGCCTTGCTGCCGAAATTGAGGCTATGGCGCAGTCAGCCGACTATGCTGGCCTAGTTCATTTGGTGGACTGGGTCCAATACCATGAACGCGCAAACTGGTACCTTGATAGCGATCTAACGGTAATGATTTCCCAGGAAGGAGTAGAAAATAACTACGCTTGGAGGACGCGATTAGTTGATTATATCTGGGCGAATTCTCCTGTTGCCACTTCAGGTCAAGATACTTTAAGCCAAAGAATGATCGAGTTGGGCATTGCAGCAAAGCTTGATATCGGGACCTCTGAGCAAATGGCGCTTTCTTTGGCAAATGCACTTGATGCGCTTCCTACTATGCATGAAAAGCTTAGAGAAAAAGGCCCGATGCTTAAAGAAACTCTCTACATAGATAATATTGGTGCGCGCATTTGCGATGTTTTGGTATAGCAATAGCTCTCAAGCCCTTGTTAGCCATTAATTCTGCCTGTGTGCTGGTTTAAAATTGCCACAGTGGCTATGCCCTGAGTTTTAAATTATCCATTTCGAGCAATGGGTTTGTTTCCAGTATGTTTGTAAAATTGCTTTGTCGCGAATGTCCCTTATCCGATGGGTGTCAGTGATAGCATTAGAATGTCGTTCAATAGCACCAGAAATGGAACTCGCCCGAATGTTACCGCTGCTTAGGTGCCCCCGTTCTGGCCGCTCACTGATGTTTGAGGCCGGCCGGCTCGTGAGTACGGCGGGAGAGTCCTACCCTCTCGTCGATGGTAAGCCGATCCTCGTGCGCACGATTCTTGCCATGCATTTAGCAGTTCCACCAGGCAACAATATCTCTCGCAACATTGGTGAATAATTGCCGGGTAATCACTATGCAGGTCCAGATGCCGTGATCCTGCACCTCGGTTCGGGGGATCTCCCTTCAACCGACCCGCGTGTGATTTTGATGGACGTCCTGCCTTGCTCGAATGTTGACAATGTTTGTGAGGCGAAGTCTCTCCCGTTTCGCTCTGCTTCGATAGATCTTGTTGAGTCGGGTGCGGTTTTTGAGCACCTTCATGACCCGTGGGCCGCCATCGCTGAGGTTAAAAGGGTCCTCAAACCAGGAGGGATTTTCCGGATCGACACGGCCTTCATGCAGGGCTACCACGGTTTTCCCGGCCATTACTACAACATGACGCCGCAGGCTGTGGAGACTCATCTAGCCGGTGATTACGAGCTTCTCGAAGCATACGTGCCTGAATCGTCGAGCCCGCTCATGACCGTCACGATGGCCGTTGACAGGTACCTTGGTTGCCTAACCACCGATCTTCAGAAGCGTGTCCTTGCCATGCCATTAGGGGATGTGCTTGACGAAATGCGGCGAGACCTTTCTCCAGCCAGCCCCCTTCTCGACGGCTTTGATGATTTTTCGTCACGTAGTCTTGCTGCTAGCTTCGCGGTCGTTGCTCGCAAGCCGCACGACGATGCGATGCGACTGGCATTACTGCGACAAGCTGGTCCTGCCGCTACGGAAACCCGTCTGGAGCTCGTTCGTGATTACTACACCCGGCGGCTTGAGCTGATCCAGCGCCATCACGAGGTCGGCTACTATCGCCGGAAGGCTCAAGAGAAGCATGGGATTGAACGACCTATTCGTATACCCGATGCGCTCCCCGAACTGCTCGAATACTGCCGATGCGCTGATCTCCTTGATGTCGATACCATACGTGCAAGTTTGCAGCGGTTCGAGATCAAGGATGCAGATTTACGAGGGATTCGCGATGAATGGATTGGCCTCTATCTCGCCGACTCGCTTTGATTTCGAATTATTTAGTCCAAATGCGTTGGATCTGGCTAGCTTTGCTATTCAAGAGTTGATTGCCCTGAGAGGCTATTCACCAAGCTAGGGCGCTGAGGAGTCTGGGAGCTATCTCATCAAGAACTCTCGATATACCTTCGTCATCTGTAATATTAGAAAGGATTGCCCGATATGTCTCGTCCGCCAGATTGATCAACCTGATATCGCGAGTACGACCTGTTTCTGAAAGGTCCTTTTCCGTGATTACTGCCCGTTGCCTTCTCAGGCTCTTATCGATAAATGCTGTTGCTTGTTCAATGGCTTCGGGACGGCGTTCAGTATTGTAATCTACTAAGCTTGATGTCTTTTCAGGATCTGTGCCAAGTTCAACGAGCTTGAGGCAAGCCTCTAGAACTCTGCCTGGATCCTGAATAAGGATATCAAAGCTGATGAGCTTTCTTCTGTAGCCCCTTGTGAATTTCTCTGCTGTGAGAATCGAGTGAATCCATAGACGCAAGGCGTTGTTAAGATCAGTGCCCTGAGCTTTCATTAGAGAATTGTAAACTTCCAGGGGGTTTCTGATTGGTATGATAAAGCTAGCATCAATCAATCTCGATTCAAGCCAGGATTCGAGCCCAAGGATTAATGTGCAAAACCTTGGATCTTTAATTGTCGGCAGCTCTGCTCCTCGAAAGACTTCGGAGATCAAGTTTATCAGCGAAGTTCGCCATTCTCGCGCGCTGATGCTTTCGCTCCAGCCTGCTGGCAGCGGTAATGAAGCGCTCCAATGGCTTTCCATTTTTTCAAGGAAGTCTTCATTGAGCTTTGCAATGCTTAATGATTCCCAAAATCCTTTGGGGTTTACTATGTTTGCAGGCATCTGATCTGTCGGTGCGGTAAATCCCGCCTGGGCCAGCATGCCGGTGATTGCTGATGTTCCGCTTCTGTGCATGCCAAGGATAAATACTAGGTGTGAAGCGATCTTTCCTTTTATTCTTGCCTGCTGAAGTTCGGCTTGGCTAGCAAGGCTGTTGACGAAACCGCGTGCGTTTTTCGTGAGATCATGTCGTTCCAGCTCAGGTGTTATGCCAAGGCGGTTTAGTCCTGCTTCTAGATTGTTGATTGCATGGCAGCATTCCTCCTGTGCACGTTGATAATCCTTGTTTATAACATGCTTGTAGGCGAAAAGCAAGCTTGCTCTGTACAGGGAAAGGTTGCAAGCTGCGAGCGCATCTTCGTTGGCCACTTCTGCCAGGTAATGGGTGCCATCTTCGGTTGAGTAAGGAGCTATGCTGAGATAGTTGATGGCATGTAATTGAGTGTTCTTCACCGGCATCTCTTTGACTTGACTCGCATCAACGCAAAGGCGATTGAGCTTTCGCCAGGCGCCCGAGGTTGTCAGTGAAAAAACATCTGTCATTCCTCTTTTTCTTGCGTTGGTGATTGCTGCCTGTCGGCTAATCTCGCAAACACATCTTTCAGCGTTTCGAGCTGTTGATGAGTTAACCTAAACTGCGTCTCCAGTTGATTTAGTTTGGCCTCAGCTTCTGCGTTATGTATGAGACTCGCTTTCAGCTCGCCATCTAGTTCCACATAGGTCTTTAGGGGCGTCTCGTGTCGGCCATGTTGCAGGTAATGGAGGATCAATTGATCATCATCGAGGTCGCGAAGCTCACTACTTACCTCCCTGTATAGCTCCAAGGGTAATAGGCTTTTTAATGCTTGTCTGTCGTTGAGGCTTGTGGTTTCCTGCGTTTGGAGCTTTTGCTGTAATTCCAATTTTTCGCCGGTTGTTTGTTGGAGTTCTTTTTGGACGTCTTCCAGCTGGCCTCTCAGCTTTTCGGCCTCGATCTGTAAAAGCTGGATTTGTGCGAGGGTTTGATTCTGCGCTTCTTTATGTTCCTCCCATTGCGTAGTAATCTGTTCTAGCTTGGCCACAGCAATATCCCTTTCTGTACGCATTGTCGCGCAACCATTGTTAAGCTGTTGGTTGGCAACAAGCAGGTCTTGTTTTTCTTTTTCTTTCTCTTTCAGTAGCCAGTCTCTTGTCGCAACTGGGTCGCGATTCCACATCGCCGAAGTTTGTGGATCTTGACCAAAATTCTGCTCCGCGAGCCAGGTCTCTGCGAGCTGCATCGTTTCTTCAGGCCATGGCAGCATCATTCGTACCGTCTGCAGGTGACTGATCCAAGGCCCAAGTCCAGCCAGGGCCGCCAGGGGATCTCCCTGGCGCAGTACGAGGTGCAGCTGTGCCAAAGCCTGTTCCCCTTCATGAGGAACCCAGTTGTCAAGCAGGTCTCCGAGGCGCCGTCCACAGCGCTGCTCCTCATCAATCTGCCGCAAGTTTGGGAAACGCTCCTGCCAAATCGTGAGATCGATCGGTCCATTCAACCGGGCATCGTTGAAGCGATGCCATCGCACAGTGGCCTTGTTTTCAGCTGCCAGTATCTCCTCGCAGACCAGCGCCTCTGGTCGCTCCCGCAGCACGTGTCTGAGTTCTAGCGCCCTTTTTAGCTCGGCCTCCACCACCAGCAAGCTCCCCGAACTTGGCAACTCTCTTACCAGGCCGGGAACGCCCACCCACACCGTGATTTTCTCCCCGCTGCCCTTGTCGGAAGCTTCTCCGGTTGTCTCTTTTGAAGTCATGAAGTTCAAAACAATAGGACCAGCCCCCTTCGAGTGGTTTACCTCAAGAGTTCCTGTAACTCTCTTTAGCAGCGTCATCTGGACGCGTAGCTAGGGTTGACCATAGAACTCAGTCTACTTCCAGGGCTGGAGTGCGACCGGGCCCAACCAGCCCCACGTTCCTGGGTCGTTGCACGGGCCAGGTGTGCCGCGCGGATCCCATCCTGAGCAGAGCATCCTGGTGGGGCGCTGGACACGGCCCGATAAGCTCGTCACCAAGATTGCTGGCACGCTTTCACCATGCGTTACTGGGTTACGCCGTTCCAGCTCTCTGCAACGGCCTTGAGCACGCTCAATGCAACGGGACTGCAACCTTGGCCCCAAGGCGGGTCCGGCCTACCCGATGCAGACTCTCTGCTGCTCTACGACAGCCCGGATCAACTGATCGCCATGGTGGGGGCTGGGCCCGAAACTGAGGAGCTTACGGCCCTCAGCCTGCTGCAGGGCTATCGCAGCCTGCTGAGTTGTTCTGAGCGGACAGGGCAACCACTCTTGGCGATCTCCCAGCTGCAGCGGCTGGGCCCGAAAGGTCTACGCAACTGGTTTGCGGATGGCGACGCCGCCTCCCCATCCCCACCCCTTCCAATCCCTCCCTTGCTTGCTTCGGTATGCCTGAGCTTGCTCGTGGCTGAACCTGCCTTGCTGGACTGTTATCACGATCTCGAGCTCCGCGCAGCGCTGCTGGGCCGCGATCCTGATTTGCACTATCGCGAGCGCGTGTTAGAGGCCGGTCAGCAGGGAGACGCCCTGCTGCAAGCCTTCCTTGCGAACCAGCGGGTGCAGTCGGCGGCTTCGCAGCTGGAGCAACGCCTGTCCAGCAGGGATACGGAGCTGCGTGAGGCAAGGGAAGCCAGTGAGCAAACCTCGCTGGAGTTGCAACATGTCCAGGAGGCTTTGGAGCGCTCCGTTCAAGCCGATGTTCAGAAGGGCGTGGAATTGGAGGCACGGGCACGGGAGTTTGAAGCTGTGGTGTGCGATCTAGAGGAGCTGCGGCGCATCAAGGCCGATTTGGAGAGCGCTCACGACCTGGCCAAGGCGGCACAGGAGCGTGATCACCAACAGGAGCTGGAGGCCTTGCGTCAGCAACTCGAACCGCGACTGGCTGAACTGGAGCAACGCTTAGCCAGCAGGGATACGGAGCTGCGGGAGGCGAGGGAGGCGGCGGAAACGTCTTTATTGCAGCTCCACCAGCAGGTGCAGGAGGAACGAGAGCTGCACGTCGTCGCCGATGCTGAGAAGCAGCGGCAGTTGGAGGCTGCAGTCTGCGATCTAGAGGAGCTGCGGCGTATCAAGGCCGATTTGGAGAGCGCTCACGACCTGGCCAAGGCGGCACAGGAGCGTGAACACCAACAGGAGCTGGAGGCTTTGCGTCAGCAACTCGAACCGCGACTGGCAGAGCTGGAGCAACGCCTAGCCAGCAGGGATACGGAGCTGCGGGAGGCGAGGGAGGCGTCGGAAATTTTCTTATTGCAGCTTCATCAGGTGCATGAGGAAACAGAGATTAATTTGCTGGCAGATGCCGAAAACCAGCGGCAGTTGGAGGCTGCCGTCCGCGATCTTGAGCAGCTGCGGCGCATCAAGGCCGATTTGGAGAGCGCTCACGACCAGGCCAAGGCGGCACAGGAGCGTGAACACGAACAGGAGCTGGAGGCCTTGCGTCAGCAACTCGAACCGCGATTGGCCGAGCTGGAGCAACGCCTAGCCAGCAGGGATATGGAGCTGCGGGAGGCGAGGGAGGCGGCGGAAATGTCTTTATTGCAGCTCCACCAGCAGGTGCAGGAGGAACGAGAGCTGCACGTCGTGGCCGATGCTGAGAAGCAGCGGCATTTGGAAGCTGTGGTCCGCGATCTAGAGGAGCTGCGGCGCACGAAGGGCGATTTGGAGAACGCCCACGACCTGGCCAAGGCGGCACAGGAGCACGAACACCAACAGGAGCTGGAGGCCTTGCGTCAGCAGCTCGAACCGCGACTGGCCGATCTGGAGCAACGCCTAGCCAGCAGGGATACGGAGCTGCGGGAGGCCAGGGAGGCGGCGGAAATGTCTTTATTGCAGCTCCACCAGCAGGTGCAGGAGGAACGAGAGCGTCACTTCATGGCCGAGGGCGAGATGCAGCGGCAGTTTGAGGCTGGGGTTCGCGATCTCGAGGAGCTGCGGCGGATCAAGACCGCTCAGGCGAGCGCCCACGAACAGGAACTGGAAGCTTTGCGTCAGCGATTGGAACCGCAACTGGCGGAGCTGGAGCAACGCTTGATCAGCAGGGACTCGGAGCTGCGCGAGGCGCGAGAAGCGGCGGAACTGTCTTTACTCCAGCTGCACCAAGTGCAGGATGAATTGGAGCATTACTTCCTGGCCGATGCGGAGAAGCAGCGGCAGTTGGAGGCTGGGGTCCGCGATCTAGAGGAGCTGCGGCGCAGCAAGGCCGACCAGGAGAGCAACTACGAACAGGCCAAGGCCGCCCAGCAGCGTGCCCACGACCAGGAACTGGAGGCCTTGCGTGAGCAGTTCGAACCGCGACTAGCCGAGCTGGAGCAACGCCAGATCAGTCGGGACACGGAACTGCGCGAGGCGAGGGAGATAGCAGAAATGTCCTTGTTGCAGCTCCACCAGCAGGTGCAGGAAGAACGAGAGCGTCACTCCATGGCCGAGGGCGAGATCCAGCGGCAGTTGGAGGCTGGTGTCCGCGATCTGGAGGAGCTGCGGCGGCTCAAGACCGACCAGGAGAGCGCCCACGAACAGGCCAAGGCCGAGCTGGAGCAAGGCCTGGCCAGTAGTGAATCGCAGCTGCGGCAGGCGCGGGAGGAGGCGGAGATGACCTTCGAGCAGCTCCACCAGGCGCAGGAGGAACTGGAGCATTACTTCCTCAAGGCCCGCGCCGGTGATCAACTCGCCCAGGCACAGATTGAGCAATTGCAACGGGCCCAAAGTCTGATGGTTCGGCTTAACCCCGACGTCCTTCCCAACGACCCCTACCCCCCGGCGCTCGCGGTGGAAGTGTTGTCCGAGTTGCCTGCCGCGATGCCAGATCCCAGCTTGCAAACCCAGGCGTTGCTCAGCACCTATGCGGCGAGCTTGCAACGGGCGAGCGCCTTACTGGAGCGTGCCAGACGCTCCTAGGGGTAACCTGCCCCCTAACGAGCAGCGCATGTGCCAGTTGATCGCTTCTACTGGAATTAGGTTTTTCTGCCATTGGCTTCCGATCTGTTAAGGGCCTTCTGCGCCCCAGAGCTGCCTGCCTTTCGACAAGCTACGTTTGTTGATGTTCAACAGTTGCCTTAGAAGGGACGAGTTGCCATATTTGCCGGAACCCATGCCAGCAAAACCGATGGCGTAAGCCAAAGAAATAATCGCATCACGCAATAGTGGTCCCAAAAGGTTTTGCAAGGTTTTGCTTTCCGATTCATTCAGCTGTTCTTGCAGGCGGTTGGTTGATTCACTCAACCTGTGAAATCGGAAGCGCCGTTTGAGAGGGGCTCTGCCTCCCTAGCGCCCTCCCCCCAACAAGCGTGGCCACCAACTCGGCAACACGAACATTTTTTTAGCCGGTAGCTGGCTGTTGTCTTGAGCATCGAGCTCCTGCTCGATCTTGTCGAGATAGAGCCGGAACTGTTCCAAGGCTTGCCAATGCTGCCTTAGATCCTCCGGTACGGCTGAGAGCCACTCCTGCATCGGCTGGTTGTTCACCACCTGGAGGTTGGCATTGGCCTGGATTGCGCTCACCACTTCGCCTCCCAGACTGGGCGCGGCTGGCAGCACCACCCTCTTCTCTGCCTGGGGCAAGCGGAATTGGCCCTGTTGATCAAAACTGCACCACACCTCCAGTCCGCCCCAGCTTGGGGGCAGGGCCTGCGGATTGAGATGGAAGCCGCTCCTCTCCGGCAGCCCCATCGCCTGCAGCCCATCGCGCCATTGATCGCAGCTCAAGGGCCACGGCTCCTGGCCAGCAGCCTGGAGCCAGATCTGGGCTGGCCGCCCTTGACCCCGCCGGCCGGCCCAGCCTCTGAGTGCTCCCTGCAGCAGGCCATCAACATGGCCCTCCATTCCAAGCAGTTCGCTCTGCAGTAGGGCTTTCAGCAGGCCGGCGGTCAGCCTGGGATTGCTGATCAGCTTCAACTCCAGCTGCTGGCTGCCGTCGGCGCTGAGGGCCAGCAGCCGGGGCGCTGGCTGCCAGTCCAGCGGTGGCAGCTCCGCGGGCAGCACGAGGGCAAAACCAGGGGTTCCCTGAACGCCCAGGGTCTGGCAAACATCGGGGCGGGCCAAGTTGATCTCGGCCCGGGCAATCAGGTGGGGCCCCACCAGTAGGCGCACATCCTGGAGTGTCATGTCTTTGGCCACAACCCAGCCGGAGATCAGGCCTGGGAGAAGATGTTCAACCCCGCCGCTCCAGGCGAGGCCGGCCTCGCGCCGCAGGCCTAAAAAGCGCTTCAGGCTCCGACCTTTCTTGTTCATGGCATTGATGGTGGCATGGGGCCAACTTCCTGCGATTGGCGCAGCTATTTCCAACTATACCCCGCTCAGCGTCGGGTTTAAGTCTTGCCATTCCACGTGCTCGAAACGCTGAGTACCTTTGGCGATATCGAAAGGATTGCGCAGGCAGGTGCCTCCCTCTCCAGAGGCGAAGTTAAGCATTGGAGTGGTGTAGAGACAGTTGGCAAAAAAATAATGATTTACCTGGCTCCAACGCCTACTGCACTTATCTTGAACCGGCTCACCTCCATGCAAAAGATTGGCATGCCAGATCAGCAGATCACCTCGCTTCGGCAGAAACTGCTGCTTCTCAAATGCATGCGCGTTCAGGGCCTGTTGCCAGGAGGGTTCAAAAAACCGCTGCGGGTGCTGTTCTTCTATCACCAGATCGCGGTCCAGGTCTAGCGATCGTGCACTGAGATAGGGCAAACGATGGCTGCCCGGAAAATAGATCAGGGGGCCGCTCTCCGGTTGAACGTCTTGGAGCGCGATCCAAACGCCGCACATGAATCCATGGGGATAGCTGTGAAAATGAACGGCATCACTGTGAAAATGCTGCTCGCTGCCCACGGCAAAGTTGAGGGTTTGAAAGGCGAAGGGTTCCCGTCCATAGAGATGGCGCAATAGATCCAACACCACCGGCTCCAAAGCGAGAGCCCGAATCGAGCCATGGTCGATCCAGCCATCCTGCAGGCGAGGCGGGCCGCTTTCACCGGACTCCCAAAGCTTGAGATCGGCTTCAAGAAGCGGCTGTAGATCTTCAATAACTCCATCTATATTCGCCAGCCACTCTCTCTTGCTGAGATTAACCACGCAGTATCCCTTCTCGTGCAACGAGATCGCTTCCTCCGACCAGCGGCCAAAGAAGTCGGCCGCAAGCAGCTGGTGAAAATCACTGCGGTCGATCAGGGGTTGTCCGGTGAGATCGAGGGGCATGGATTAGCCAGGGGGGAGGGCCGATGTTCGCGCTGTTGTGGTGGAGGCTTTCAGCGTTAGCGATAGATTTTCCTCCAGCAGACTGAGATGGGGGCTGTAATGGGGATCCGCTTCTAAGGCGGCTCCCCAGCGATTGATCATGGCTTGTCGTTCTCGCTGCCATTGGGCATGGGTCTCCGCTTCCGTCGGCGCACCTCGGCTTTTGGATTCATGGTGGATGAGCACCGCATCCGGACAAAACAAATTGCGATAGCCCGCCTTGATCAGACGCAGGCAAAAATCGACATCATTATAGTTAACCGCGAAGTTGATCGCATCAAAGCCGCCAACGGCTTCGAAGAGGGCTTTGCGCACCACCAGCGTTGCTGCGGTCACGGCGCTTAGGTTATGGGCTAAATTGAGCCTCAATTGATAGCCTTCTTCTTCGGCCGCTAGGTATTTGTGGGCGTGGCCGGCAACGCCGCCAATGCCCAGCAACACTCCGGCATGTTGGATCGTGCCATCGGGGAACAACAGCTTTGCCCCCACCGCCCCAATCTCCGGCCTCAGGGCCTGCCCTGCCATGGCGGCCAGCCAACCGGGATGGGTGGCTTCCACATCGTTGTTCATCAGCGCAATCAGCTCACCTCGGGCAAGGGAGACGGCCTCATTGTTGAGGGCGGCGTAGTTGAATTTTCCTGGTCGCCGCAGAACACGCACATTCTCCTGTTGCTCCAGATGGGCGAGATAGTGCAGCGTTTCAGGTTCGCTGCTTCCATTGTCGATCACAATGAGTTCCGTGCGCGGATTGCCCTGGCCATGTTCCGCCAACGACGTGATGCAGCAGCGCAGTAGATCACCCCGGTCCCGCGTGGCAATGATCACACTCACCAGGGGCGGCGGTTCCGGCAGGGGCCAATGAATCAGATGTCCGCCGGTTCGATGATGGGAAACCTGAGCATTTTGTCCATGACGGGCAAGAAATTGTTGCAGGCTCTTGGCTGTCTGGCTCGATGAGCGAGGCTCTACCGGTTGATCGAGGCGGTGATATAAAACTTCCGGCAGGTGAAGGATTTGATCGCCCTCGCAATGGGCCGTTGCCTCGAGCGCGATGCCATAGAGCTCAGGCGATTCACCATCTGCATTCAAGGCCTCACAGGCCTTGATGCAGAGATCGGCGCGGATCAGCCAGCAGTGGGAATAGTGGGGGTCGCTGTAGAGAAGATCAGGATTCCAGGCCGGTTTGAACTGGGGAGAATGCCGTCTTCCTGTCGGGCTGATTTTGTCTTCATCCGCATATAGGATGCCAGCATCGGCTTGGGCTTGAATCACCTCACTGCAGCGAGCCAGTGCTTGAGGAGCCAGTTGATCGCCTACTTGCAAAAAAACAATCCAGGTTATTCGATCTTCTTCTAGCAGTTGCTGCTCTGGCGGCAGGATCTGAAACGCTCCGGGAATTTGATTGCTGACACTATTGATTGAACGTTGACATTGTTGTTCGTTTTCCCGTTGCCCCCAGAGCCAGAGGGCAAACTTTACTGAAGCAAGATTCTGAGTAGTCTCTGTTGATGTGAAGGGGCTGCGTAGAGCCTGTTCTTCCAGTGCTGGCACTTCGACTCGTTCTATCCATTCGTCATATCCCACCAGTGGAAAGTTCTGGCGCGACAGGAGCCGGTTGTAATCCCGCCATTGCTGTACAAATGAGCGCCGCTTCAGGGATTCTTTCCGGTAGGCGGGGTGAAGCCTCAACAACTTTGTCGCCAGCAACCTTCGCACTCGCCACCAGGGCTGGGGCACCAGTCTTAATTCCGCAATCTGCGGATCATCATTGAGGCCCAGGATTTCAAAGCGTGTTACCTGCGATCGTTGGCCAATGTGCACCAGGCGGCGGCGGCGTTTGCCGCTCACAAGGATCCTCCCCTGATGGCGATTGATCAGGCCGTAACTGCGCAACGTTTCGCTCTGGAGGCGCACCGTCAGCAGATACCAGCCGGGCCGAGCTGGAACGCGAAGCGTTAGGGTTGGTCTTTGGCAACCCACGTCCCAGTTCCAGTCTTCCCGAAGCCGCAAGCCAGTCCAGCGTTTGAGCAGATTCACTGGCGATGGCTGGCCTGCATGCCGAAGATGAATTTGGTCAAACTAAAGCCAACGGCGCAGCTGGCCAACACGGTGAAAAACCCCTTACTTCTCCAGTCATTTTGTGGGTCTTCGGGGAGTTGCGGTGCCGAAAGCAGGGCCATGAACTTTTGCTGACGTTTGCTCTCAATCCGAGCCTTCTCGACGGAGGTCAAGGCAAGTTTATAGGAATCTGTGGCAAAATTCACCTCCGATTCTAATTTGAGTACATCCGCCGCTTTGCGGTTTAGATTGCGGCCTTTGCTGGACACCAAGGAGCGCCGTTCCTTTTGAATTTGCTGTTCCAACTCTCGCACTTGGTCGGCAACGACCGCCACTTCCGGCTCGGCAGGATCCTTAAATTGTCGCTTCAAGGTGGCTAATTCCACCCGCAATTCCACCAGTTTTTCCTGGAGTTTGCTGATCGTTTGCCCGGCGAGTTCGGCTTCGCCCTTGGGATCGATTACCATGTTGGAATCTTGATAGATCAGTAACCGATTCTTGGCTTGATTGAGATTGCCGCGCGCCCGGCCCAGCTCTGATTCGGCAAAGCTCAACTGCTTCTGGCTGATGTCTTGATTGAGGCGATTTACAAATTGTTCGCTCTTGGCCAACATGAAGCGATTCAAATTGAGTGAGGCCTTCGGATCGAGGCCAATCGTGCGCAGCACAATCGCACCCGAAATCTCATCAAGGTTCACCGCCACTTGCTTTTTGAAATAGTTCAGTCTCTTCTCCTTAGATAATCCTGGCTTCATGCCGGCAAATCGGTCAAGCCCCTTTTGGGCATAGGCCTGATCGAGATCGTAGGTGCGGTCAAGATCCGCCAACACCTGCGGCGATTGCAAGTAGGTTTTCAGGAAGCGTGCATCTTCCAGCGAGAGCTGATTGCCCCTGCCCAGTAGCGAGGCCAAGCCAGCACCACCCATGTTGGTATCACTTTCTTCGGCCTTGCGGATGACAAAATCAGATCGCGTCACATAGCGATCACGGGCAATCGCATAGAAATAAATGCCGGATAACGCGACTGGAATCAGCAGCAGTTGGCTGACAGAAAGCTGCGGCAGGGGCGAAGAGCGGAGCCGCGGCGGTTTAATCGGGACAACCTTTGAATCCGTTAGGAGGCCTTCCTCACCCTCAACAACCTGTTCTTGCTGATCTTTTTTCAGCAAAAAGCGATTCAGCGGATTAAAATTATCAACATCAAGCATTGGTTTTCCCTCGAGAATTACTCCTCGATCCCCCGCTGCGGGGGTGTGGCCAGCAGTCGCTCGGTGTGTAGGGCAACGGCTTCGTCGAGGTTGCTGAATTCCTCTATTTTACCACCATCTAGGATAAAGGCTCGGTCGCAATGCAGCTTCAGGCCCCAGAGGTTGTGATCCACCATCAAAAAGTCGGCAACTTTCTTGCGTTCCATCAGCAGGCGTTTGCTTTTTTCGCGAAAGCGTTGATCGCCAGCGGCGGTCACCTCGTCAATCAGATACACATCAAAGTCGAAGGCCATCGAGAGGCCAAAGGTGACCCTGGAGCGCATGCCGCTGGAATAGGTTTTAAACGGGCGATCAAAATACACGCCGAGTTCGGCGAATTCCTCGACATAACGCACTTTCTCTGGAACTTTTCTTTTTTCACTATAGATTCGGCTCACAAAAGTCACGTTTTCGCGTCCGGTCAGGCTCCCTTGGAATCCGCCCACCAATCCCACGGGCCAGGAAATGGTGCTATCGGTGTTGATCGTGCCACTGTCGGGTAGATCGATTCCGCCGAGGATGCGCAGCAGGGTGCTTTTGCCAGCGCCGTTGGCGCCGAGGATGGCGATTGACTCGCCGGTGTGAATTCTGAAGCTTAAATCCTTGAAAATGGTTGTCTTCTTACCTTGATAGAAAAAGCTCTTGGTTAGGTTGCTGACTTCAATCATGGTGGGTCACTCCTGGCGATCATAGGGTCAAAAGCTTGCGTTCATTGTTGTAGTAGATCCAGAGCGATACAGTGAGTAAGGCGACTGCGCAGATCACGGCGTACTCGAGGTTCGCATCCGGCGTGAAGTATTCATCGCTCATTGACTTGCGGTTCAACTCGATGATGTGCATCAGTGGATTCCACACGAAAAAAATTCTCGTTGCGGGTGGGAAGATCCAGTATTGGAATGGCACACCCGAGAGAAACCACAGGATGCGTGGCACCCAAAGGGCTGTTTGCTTGAACCCTGGCACAAGGTGGGAAATTGTCATGAAGATCAGGCCCGTCGAGAAGCCGATGCAAGCGGCGAGGAGGATGGTGAAAAAAAACAGGCCTAGGTTGCTCATGTAAACCTTGTCGAGCACGATCCAGGTGCCTATGCAGATCACAAGTAGGCAGCAGGTATAGAGCCCAGTCTCGCTGATCGTCCGGGCGATCACCGTGTCAATCGGCTTGACAGGCTTGTAGAACAACAGCGCTTCATTGGCTTCCATTGCCGTGATGCTTCTGTTGGCGATCTGACTAAAAATCGTAAATAGAACAGTCCCGGACCCAAGGAAAAGCACAATGTTCAGGCTGCCGCCTCGATGGGCGTTGATCGCCCCCAGAAAGATCACCCAGATGGCGATTAATCCGAGCGGTTGAACCAGTACGCCCAGAAAGCCACCCTTCACGTCGCTGACGCGGGTGCGCAATTCGCGATAAACCAGCGCATCCACCACGCGCCATTGCACCTGCCAGCCGCTCAGGCGCCGCAAACCATCAGCGTCGCGGGCCTGGCGTCCGCTGCCCACCCCGGTTGCATCAGCGGAGTTGGCCGAGGGATCCAAACGCCAACCTTGGACAACAGATCAAAATTTACCCCCACCCAGCCAGGCCCCAAGGTCTTTGCGCAGGCCCCGCTCCACTCGCCGCTCAATCCGATCCAGCACCGCCTCCAGCGCCAGGGTCCCCACCCGCCGACCGATGGGGCTGTTCAGCAGCCGGGAGTGGAGCCCCACTTCCGCCCAGCCTTCCAGGCCTCTCTCCTCCGCCCCCAGCACAGCCTCCAGCCTGAATCCAAGCGAGTCCATCCCGAAACCGAGCCCCACCAACCGGCACCTGGTGCTGCGCACCTCCAATTGCTCCCCCTTCCAGCCAGCCCGCATCGTGAGGGTGGGAACCACCTGCCACTGCAACACCTGATAGGGGTTAGAGCGATAGGTGAACTCCCCGGGAGCCATGGGTGTGAGTCGCTCCCTGGCCAGCAGGGCCGTCAACGGCCGGTCCACCAGGGCCAGATAGGCCAACAGCCGCTCCCGGGAGGCCCCCGGAGCGGTGATCGGCAGGCTCAGCTCGCGGCGGCGCAGCAGTGGGGGCGGCTCGGCCATGGCCCACAGGCGCGGTAGCTGTGCTCGACTATGGCCGATTCGCCACTGCTTCGGTCGTGAACGCACGCCCGTCCACCCCTGAGCTGTTGGGCATTCCGTCTCGGGCCCTGGCCCGGATCCCCACCCTCGGGCCCCTGCTGGCGCCAGCCAGTTTGGTGGTGGGAGCCGAGGCCTGCCGCCGCGCCCCCCTCACCGCCCTGCTGGCCTGGGGCCGCAAGCCCTCCGGCAGGACGGCGGAGGCGATCGCCCGGGAGCGGGGCCTGCCCGTGTGGCGCTGTGAGGATGGCTTCCTGCGCTCCCTTGGCCTCGGCCCGGACGGGCCGCCTTGGTCTCTGCTGATCGACGATCTGGGCATCTATTACGACGCCCACGCCCCCAGCCGGCTGGAAGCGTTGATCAGCCAATCCCTCACCGCCACCCAGACCCAGCGGGCGGAGGCCCTGCGGCACCTCTGGCAGGCGGAGCGGGTGAGCAAGTACAACGGCGCCCGCGAGACCCTCCCCCCCAGCGAACCCTTTGTGCTGGCAGTGGACCAGACCATGGGCGATCTCTCGCTTCGCTACGGCATGGCCGAGGGGGCGAGTTTTCAGCGCATGATCCGGGCCGCTCTCGATAACCATCCTCACTGCAGCGTGCTGCTCAAGATCCACCCCGATGTGGCGGCGGGTCGCAAGCGCGGCTACCTGGCCGAGGCCCCATTGAGCCATCCGCGGCTGCGGATCTGCGCCGATGGGGGCCATCCCACCGCCCTGTTGGAGCGGGCGGAGGCCGTGTATGTGGTCTGCTCCCAGTTGGGCTTTGAGGCCCTGCTCTGGGGGCGCCCCGTGCACTGCTTTGGCATGCCCTTCTACGCCGGCTGGGGTCTCACCCGCGATGCGCTCACGCCTCCGCTTAGGCGCCAACCTCACCGTCCCACGATCGATCAGCTCGTTCACGCGGCCCTGGTGGCCTATCCCCGCTACATCGATCCCCACAGCGGCCAGCCCTGTGGGCCCGAAACCCTGATTCGGGCGATCGGACTGCAGCGAAGCCGGCAGCAGGAGCTGCCCGCCGCAGTGGAAGCCTTCGGCTTCAAGCCCTGGAAACAGCCGATTCTGCGCCGCTTCCTGCGGGGCTCACAGCTGCGGTTTCGCCGGCGCCATGCCACCTCGCCGCCTGCGGCTTCAGCCCTGGCGATCTGGGGCCGCGACCCTGGGCGCGGCGTTGCCCGCCGGCTTCTGCAGCAGCCCGAGGCGACCCTCCTGCGCATCGAGGACGGCTTCCTGCGCTCAGTGGGGCTCGGCGCCAATCTGATCGCCCCGATCTCCTGGGTGGTCGACCGCAGCGGCATCTACTACGACGCCGGCGCCCCCTCCGATCTCGAAACCCTGCTGCGAACCCATCGCTTCGACGACGCAGAGCGGGCCCGGGGTGCGGCCCTGCGGCAGCAGCTGGTTGCCGCAGCCCTCACCAAATACAACCTCCAAGCCCCCCCCTGGCGCCGTCCCCCCGGCGCCCGCCGCGTGGTGCTGGTGCCCGGCCAGGTGGAGAGCGAT
>Ga0209598_10001228_pt1 | contig 21070 bp, 18 predicted proteins | sample M_140807_EF_Meta_FD_187317 | JGI IMG/M metagenome (GOLD analysis project Ga0209598, IMG submission 187317) | Freshwater microbial communities from Lake Montjoie, Canada to study carbon cycling - M_140807_EF_MetaG (SPAdes) (version 2) | ecosystem: Environmental > Aquatic > Freshwater > Lake...
GAGCCGACTTGCACACACCGGATGAGGTCCTCGCGCATCGGGGACGCACGCTCAGCGGCGCTTGGCTGGAGCACATGGACTTACGGGGCCAAGACCTCGAAGGCACCCGCTTCGAGGGGCTGGGCCTGCGGAGCATAGGCCTGCGGGACGCGTCGCTCGGCCGCACGGCGTGGCAGCGCGTCGAGCTGGTGGGCTGCGAGCTGCGGAGCGCCGACCTGACCGCGGCGACGTTCGACGGCGCCAAGCTCCACCAGTGCGACTTGGCGCAGATCCGCGCGGGCGGGCTGAGCTTGCGGAGCGCGCACCTGCTCGACTGCATGATGGCCGGCACTGCGCTGCCCGGCACGCGTTGGCGGGACGTGCATGTGGAGGGGGGCGATACGAGCTGGATCGACCTGACGCGGGCGGTCTTGCTGGGGGTCCGCTTCTCGAACGCCCGCTTGGGCGGTGCCTCGCTGACCCGCGCGCGGCTGAACGGCGCGTTCTTGGCCGAGTGCGACCTGCGCTTCGCCAACCTGTACGCCGCCGAGCTGCGCGGCGCCGTGCTGGTCCGCTGTGACCTCTCGGACGCCCAAGCGGCCGAGGCCGACCTGAGCGGCGCTGTGATGATTGAATGTCGGACCGACCGCGCCGAGCTGGGCGCGGCGCGGCGGGGCTGAGCGAGAGGACGACGATGCCGAACCACGACTGGGATGCGCTCTACCGAGAGCTTGAGGCGGCGACCTCGGGGCATGACCGCGAGGAGCTGGTCGGCCTGCTGCGCGACCTGATCCGCGAGTATGTGATCGAGCGCGGCCTGCCGACCGGCACGCCCGCCCAGGCCACGGGGCCGGACCTGGCCCAGATGAACTTCCCGACGCTCGTCGCACACCTCAAGCGCACGTCGCCCTGCGGCGAGTGGGCGCTCTTCTCGGTCGACGGGCAGCGCGTGATCGTGGACCTCGACGGGCCCCGCGAGGTCCGGGCGCCTGCGCGTCCCGTTGCGGGCGCCGCCGCCGCGACCCCGGTCGGACAGCCGGCGCCGGTGCGCCGCGACCCGCCCGCACCGGTCGCGAGCCCGCCCGCGCGCCCTGCCGCGAGCGCCGCGCCCGACGCCGCGGGGGAAGATCCGAGCAAGGCGGGCGAGAAGCCGCCGGTCTCGCGGCGCTTCAAGCACCTTGAGTTCGATTGAACGACGCCGCGCAAGCGTCGCTCGCGGACGGGCTCTTCGAGGCGGAGCGTGGCCGCTGGCGCAGCGCCGCCGAGTCCTTCGAGCGGGCGGCGGCTGCCGCGCCGCAGGCGTGGGCCCCGATGTTGGCCGCCGCGATCTGTCGGCTTCGGCTGGGTGAGCCGCGTGCCGCTGTGGTGTGGCTCGAGACGAGCGCCTGCGCGCGCAGTGGCGCCGCCCCCGAGCCGTGGGCGACGCAGTACGCGTGGCTGTGCGCGGCGGCGCGCCTCGCGGTCGGCGACCCGTTCGGCGCGGAGCGCGCCGGAGACACGCTCGCCGAGCCTTGGCGTGCGCGCGTCATGGCGCATGCCGCGCTTGAGGCGGGCGACTACCCGCGCGGGGTGCGCGCGCTGCTCTTCGCTTTTCGGTCGAGCGGTCGAGGCTGAGCGGCGCTCAGCGCTCCGGCTGGGCGAGGACGCAGATGCCCCCGCAGTCGGCCCCGCCGTTGTTCGGGTCGCAGGCGTCGCTCGGGTCGTCGATGCACATCTGGCCGTCCGGGCAGGGCAGGCCCGCGAAGCCGCCACAGAACATGGGCTGGACCACGGGCGCGCCGCACTCCGCCCACGTCACGCAGACATCCGTGTAGCAGCCCTGGCGGACCTCGGGCACTGTGCCCGCGGCGCACTGAGGTGCCACGCGGCGACACATGAGCAGCGTGCCGTCTGCGTTGCAGTCGCTGTCATCTGCGTCGCAGACCGCGTCGCCGTCCGCGTCCGCGACGCAGCCGACGGGCATGCCACCGACAGGCATGCCACCGACAGGCATGCCACCGACGGGCATGCCACCGACGGGCATGCCCCCGACCACGCCCATGTCGGCGACGACGCCGCCGGTCTGACCGCCCGCGCCCATGTCAGCGACGACGCCGCCGGTCTGACCGCCTGCGCCCATGTCGGCGACGATGCCGCCGGTCTGACCGCCTGCGCCCATGTCAGCGACGACGCCGCCGGTCTGACCGCCTGCGCCCGAGTCGGCGACGACGCCGCCGGTCTGACCGCCTGCGCCCATGTCGGCGACGGCACCGCCGGTGCTGCCGCCGTCGCCGTCATCGTCGCACCCGACGCCCGAAGCCGTGACCAGCGCCCAGCCTAGAACAGAGAGATATCGAGTCTTCATGCGCAGCTCCTGACGTGTGTAGTCTCTGCGCGCAGCATCCTCGCGCCCCGAGCGCGGGGCAAATCGCTCACCCGGCTGAGCGGCGCTCAGGCCGGCAGAAAGCGGACGAGCACGACGGAGATGTTGTCGTTGCCGCCGTTCTGGTTCGCGGCCCGTATCAGCGCTTGGGCGCAGTCCTCTAGGTTGTCCTGCTGGCCGATCAGGATGTTCTGCAGGATCCAGTCCTCGACCATCTCGCTCAGGCCATCCGAGCAGGCCATGTACAGGTCGTGGGGCTCGGGGGCGTCGACCGTGAGCTCCGGCTCGACGTCGTCCTCGAGGCCGACCGCGCGCACGATCACGTTCTTGCCCGCCTTCGCCCGCGCCTGCTGCTCGGTCAAGTGGTAGAACTGCATCAGGTGGTTCACGAGCGAGTGGTCCCGCGTCAGCAGCGTCAGCTCGTCGCCTCGAAGCCGGTAGCAGCGACTATCACCCACATGGCCAATCACGAAGCCCGCGTCGTCGCTGTACGTCATCGCGACGACCGTGGTGCCCATGCCGGTGCAGCTCTCGTCGGTCTCGGAGCGGTTGTAGACGCGCACGTTCGCCACCCGCACTGCGTTCGCGATGCAGTTCTCGTCGTGCGACCGGCTCTCCATAATCTCGAACGGCCAGACAAAGCCGGGCTCGCGCCGCCACCGCACCATGAAGTCGGCGACTGCGTCCGCGGCGATCCGACTCGCCACGCGCCCGCCGACGTGCCCGCCCATGCCGTCCGCGAGCACCCACACGCGGTCCTCGGGAAAGACTGCGTAGGCGTCCTCGTTGACCTGGCGGGCCAAGCCGACGTCCGTCGCCGCGGCGCTCAGGATGCGAAACGACCGACCCATCAATCGGGTTCCAGCCGGGCCTCGATGGAGTACTGCGTCGTGCAGCTCTGCTTCGGCGCGTGAATCCACACGAAGAAGCGGCCGGGATCGACGCGCCGCGTGAGCACGATCTTCGGGTTGGCCGACTGCACCTCGCGCGCGACCTTCGCGCCGTACTTGTCGGCCAAGTAGGCCTCGCAGTCGGCGTCCGGCTTGTCGAAGGCGATCGTCACCGTCACGAGCCCGGGCACGTCCACGTTGAAGATCTTCCAGTCGCTCTCGTCCCCACCGCGAAACGACAGGGAGTCCGTGTGCACCTTGTTGATGGGCAGCGGCTTCGCGACGTGGCGCTCGAAGTCGTCGTCCTCGGGGCGCTCGTCCGCACCACCGCACGCCGCGCACCACAGGCTGAGCGTGCAGAGCGCCACAAGGCGCAGGGCGAGGGGTGCCGACACGGTCCATCTCCAGTGCTCGGGTCGAGCCTCTAGGCTACGCCGGCGGGCGGTCTGATTCAATGGCCGACCTGAGAGTCCAGCCGGACCTCGGGCGCGTGCATCGCAAGCCAGCCCTCGACACGCGCGCGGTACTCGGCGAGCGCCTCGGGGGTGCTGGCCTCGAAGCGCAGGACCAGCACAGGCTGGGTGTTGCTCGCTCGCACCAGCCCCCAGCCTCCCTCGAACTCGATGCGGACGCCGTCTACGTCGAGCACGGGCCACTGCGACCGAAAATAGGCGGCGGCACGCGCGACGACGTCGAACTTGGCGGCGTCATCGCAGGCGACCCGAATCTCCGGCGTCGTCACGCTCGGGGGCAGCGCGTCGAGGAGCGCCGACAACGGCTGGTCACCCGCGGCTACGAGGCGCAGCAGGCGGCCGCCCGCGTACACGGCGTCGTCGAAGCCGTAGAACTCGTCGCCCAAGAAGATGTGGCCGCTCATCTCGCCCGCGATGCGCGCGCCGGTGGCCTTCATCCGGGCCTTGATGAGCGAGTGCCCGACCTTCCACATCTCGACGTCCACGCCGAGCGGCGTGAGGACGCGCTGCACCACCTGCGAGCACTTGACCTCGCAGACGACCTTGAGGCCGGCCTCTCCGAAGCGCTGAACACGCTCGCTCGCGAACAGCGTGAGGAGCTGGTCGCCCCAGACCACGCGGCCGCGCGCGTCCACCGCGCCCACGCGGTCAGCGTCCCCGTCGAACGCGATGCCCAGGTCCGCGCCATGCGCGGCGACGGCGGCCTTCAGGTCGACCAGGTTCTCCTCGACCGTCGGGTCGGGGTGGTGGTTCGGGAACGTGCCGTCGAGCGCGCAGTAGACCTCGATGACCTCGTGGCCCAGCCGCCGATAGAGCGCGCCCGCGGTCAGCCCCCCCATCCCGTTGCCGGCGTCGACCACGACCTTGAGCGGTCGGGCGGGCACGAGCCGCGCGGCCAAGTCGTCCAGATAGTCTGGCACGATGTCGCGCGCGCTCAGGGCGCCCTCGCCGCGCTCGAAATCCTGCGCCTCGACCAGCGCGCGAAGCGCTTGCAGCTCCGCCCCGAAGATCGACGTGCGACCCAGGCAGAGCTTGAAGCCGTTCTCGTCACCGGGGTTGTGGCTCCCGGTCACGATCACGCCGCCATCGACCGGCAGGTGAAACAGCGCCCAATAGAGCACGGGCGTCGGCACGACCCCGATGTCGACAACGTCCACGCCCGCGCTCCGCACGCCGCCGACGAACGCCTCGAAGAGCCGCGGCCCGCTCACGCGACAGTCGCGACCGAGCGCTACGGCGCGCGCGCCGGCGCGGCGCACATGCGTCCCGTAGGCCTGGCCCAAGTCCCGCACGAAGGGCGTTGCCAGGTCGCGCTCCGCGTGCCCGCGGATGTCGTACTCTCGGAAGACACGCGGGTTGAACGACAGGGTCACAGCAGGGCCTCCAGCTTGAGCGCCTCGAGGCGCGCGACGACCTTGCGGACCTCTTGCACCTGGTCGCGATGGCAGACCAGCAGCGCGTCCGGTGTGTCCACCACGACCAGATCGCGCACGCCGACCAGCGCGACCAAGCGGTCCGACTCGCGCTGCACGATGTTGCCGTGGGCGTCCACGAAGAGCACGGGGCGATCCGGTGTGTCGGCCCCGGCGCGCACGTTCCCCTCGGCGTCCGCCTCGCCAAAGTCCGCGAGCGCCGCCCAGTGGCCCACGTCGTTCCAGCCGAAGTCCGAGGGCACCACGCGCACGCGGTCGGCGTGCTCCATCACGCCGTAGTCCAGGCTGATGCTCTCGAGCGCCGCGAAGACCTCGGCGGTCACGCGCGCCCCCTCGGCCTCGCCCCGGTCGAGCGCGCGGTCGATCTCATCGAGCGCGCTGGCGAGCGCGGGCAGGAAGCGCCGCAGGTCCTCGAACAGGCGGGCCACCGTGAAGAAGAACATGCCGCTGTTCCACAGGTAGCCGCCCTCGGCCAGGTAGCGCTCCGCGACGGCGCGCGGCGGCTTCTCGACGAACCGCTTGACCGCGCAGGCCTGCACGCCGTTTCGCGTGGCGAGCGTGTCCTGACGGTCGTAGTGAATGTAGCCGTAGCCCGTCTCCGGGCGGTCGGGGCGAATGCCGAGCGTGACGATCTCGCCCTGCGCGGCGCGTTCAAGGGCCGCCTGCAGGTGGCGCCGATACGCCGAGGCGTCGCCGATGTGGTGGTCGGACGGCAGCACAGCGAGCACGCCGTTCGGGTCGCGGCGGCGCACATGCAGCGCGGCCAGGCCGACACACGGCGCGGTGTTGCGAGCGCACGGCTCGGTCACGAGCCACTGGTCGGGCAGCAGGGCGCGCACCAGCGGCGCGTGGGCCTCGCCCGCGACGACCATCGCCCGCTCCGGCGGCACCAGCGGCGAGAGCCGCGCGATCGTCTCTTCGATCAGGGTGCGCGGCGTGCCGATGGCGAGGAACTGCTTGGGGCGGTGGCGGCGTGACAGGGGCCAGAAGCGCGTGCCGGAGCCACCGGCCATGACGACGGCCCATACGTGGCCCATGGCCGAGGCCTCAATCACGCGATGGCCTCGCTCGCCACCCACGCGAGCAGCGCGGGCAGCTCGTCGCTCTGCCACTCGGGCGAGGTTCGCAGCGCCAAGAACTGCCCGAGCAAGCCCTTGACCATGGCGTCGAGTTGGTCGAGCAGCATCACGCGCTCATCGAGCTGCTCCTCGTCCTCGCGGCCGAGCACCGCGGGGATCTTCACGCCCGCGACGCTCAGGTCGTCCTTGAGCACGAACGACCACTCCGCCGAGGCCCGCACGATGCGCAGCTTGGCTTGGTTCGCCATCTTGCCCAGGCGCAGCGCCGTGCGCGCCTCGGCCGACGAGGCAGGGTGCCCGCCCTTGAAGTGATTCTCCTGCGCGCCCATCGTGGCGCTGCCCACGACCAAGCGGTCATCGAACCACAGCTCGAACGCGCCGAGCTCACCGCCGACGTCAAAGATGCCCTGCTGGAGCTCCACGCGGTACCACAGCCAGGTCAGGAACTCGGGGCCCAAGAACTGCGTGCGGTTGATCAGGTCGACCATGTCCATGGCTCAGCCCTCCCCCGTGAGCATCATGGGCTCAAGCGTCGCGAGGCGCTCGACGACGCTCTCGTCCACGCCGAGCCGCCCAAAGGCCGCCGCGGTGTAAGGCGTGTCGGCGCCGAGCTGCAGGCCGAATGTGCGCTCGAAGAGCTCCTGGAACTCCACACAGAGCTTGTCGTTCGCGCTCCAGAAACGCAGCAGGCCCGTCGAGAGCGTCCACACGAAGTCTACGCTCTTGACCGAGGGCAACATACGGCTGCGCAGCTCGAGCTTCACGTTCTCCTTGATCTGCGCCTTCTGGTAGCGATTGAGCGTGTCCGTGCCTTGCTCCGCCATCGTCTCGCGGCACACGCGCTCGGTGTGCAGCTTCAGGAGCGGGCCGGGCACCTTGAGGGCGTCGATCCGCAAGCCGAGCACCAGGTGGTCGTTGTAGAGCCAGTGGCCCTGGTGCAGGTCGACGTCGAGCGCGAACTTGGGGCTACACCAGCCGATGGCGCGCTCCTCTTCGGACGCGGGGTCGATGTCCTTGAAGGCGTTGTCGGCGATCTGGGCGGCGAACACGGTCCTAAAGTCGTGCGGCACCTCGCCGCGCACGAAGAACTGGCGATACGTGAGACTGCCCTGAAATGCGCCCAAGACCGATGCCTCCGCTCCGAGGGGGTGGAAATGTCCGGTCGGCATCCTACACAGGGCGAGTCGCCGCGGAACTTCCTTTGACACCCCCGCGCGCCGATGTTTAGTTTTCACCATGCACGCACGCCTCCGCCCCCTCTTCCTCGCGTGGGCGCTGTGCCTCGTGGCCTCACCGGCCGCGGCGCAGCCCCCTGCTGACCCCGCCGCCGCGCCTGTCCAGGCCGACCCCACCGCGCCCGCCGCGCCGCCCGCAGCCGAGGCATCGGCGCCCGCGGACCCGAACGCGCCGGTCAAGGTCGTGCTCTCGCCCGAGGCGCAGGTGCAGCTCTCCGAGGCGGACCGCGCCCGCGCCGAGGCCTTGCAGGGCGAGGCGGAGCAGTTCTACTCGCAGGGTCGCTACAAAGAGGCCATCGAGAAGTTCCGTCAGGCGCACGAGATCACGCAGAGCATCGACCTGCTCTACTCGATCGCGCTCTCGCACCAGCAGCTCGAGTCGTGGCAGGAGTGCGTGGCCTTCATGGAGCGTTACTTGGACAAGGCGCAGCCGGGCCCGAAGCGCGACCGCGCCGAGAACACCATCAAGAGCTGCGACGCCCGCATCGAGCGCGACCAACTCCTGACGATCGAGTCAGACCCGCCCTCGGCGCGCGTCTTCATCGACGACCGCGAGAAGGGCGTGCGCGGTCAGACGCCGTTCCGCACCTACCTGCGGCCTGGGCAGCACACGGTCTGGGTCGAGCTCGACGGCTACGAGATGATCGAGCAGACGATCGAGGTCCAGAAGAAGGAGCCGTTCCGGATGAACCTCGCGCTCCGCGCCATCCAGAACGTGGGCTACCTCTTCGTCGACTGCACCATCAAGGGCGCCACGGTGTTCATCGACGGCAAGAACATCGGCCTGACGCCGCTGCGCGAGCCGCTGCCCTATGGCGCGGGGCGCCACCAGATCGTCGTCGACCGCGATGGGTACACGCGCTTCGACCAGCACGTGAGCGTCGAGAAGGGCAAGGTCACGCGCGTCGACGGCTACTTAGTCCGCACTGAGTTCGTCGGGTCGTGGCGCAGCGGCACCGGCTGGACTGCGAACGTGCTCGGCTTGCTCGCGGCGGGCGGCGGCGTGGCGGCGTGGCAGTTCGCCGACAAGGAGTACAACGACACGGACGACTACAAGAAGCTCGCGGGCTACGAGAAGCTCGGCTACGCCGTCGGCGGGGGGCTGGTGCTTATCGGCACCTCGCTCATCATCTGGGACCGCACGCGCGACCGCATCGACGACGACCACCGCAACCCGGACTACGAGAAGCCCGTCAAGCTGCCGAAGGACGCCGCGCCGATCCCTGTGGGCGCGCTGCCGATGGTGCTGCCGGGCGGCGCGGGCTTCGGCGTGGGAGGTGCGTGGTGATGGGCGCGTTCAAGGGGGCTCGTATGCGGTTCTCGGCTCGACTCGGACTCGGCGCGCTCGCGCTCGGCGGCATCGCGGGCCTCGGCGCCTGCGCGCAGGGCATCGACCCGCCCGCGCCGACGCCCGCGGTCAAGATCGCCGGCGGTGTGTTCACGATGGGCGGCGACTCGTTCGACCCGTGCGGCAAGGCGAGCGTCGCCCGCACCGGCAAGTTCACGATGAGCTGCAAGGCGGACCAGCAGTCCGAGGCCTTGGCGCACCCCGTCGAGGTCAAGGACTTTTACCTCGACGAGACCGAGGTCACGGTCGAGCAGTACCGCCACTGCGTCGAGTTGGGCGACTGCACGCGCCCGGACGCCACCGAGGCGGGCGTGGGCGAGGGGCGCATTCGCGACTACTACGGCAGCACGAAGTACAACGACCACCCGGTACTCGGCACCAACCACGCGCAGGCCGAGGCTTTCTGCGCGCTGCGCGGCGGTCGCCTGCCGACCGAGGCGGAGTGGGAGTTCGCAGCCACCAGCCGCGGCGCGCGTCCGACGGTCTGGGAGGCGAGCGCGGCCGCTGAGAACTGCGCCCAAGCGAGCGGCACCATCGCGTTCGGCAAGTGCAGCGCGAACCAGGTGCGAGCCGTCGGTGCGTCGACCGACGACAAGACCGCCGAGGGCCTGCGCGACATGGGCGCGAACGCCATGGAGTGGGTCTCAGACGAGTACGACCACTTGGCTTACTGCGCGCAGCAGCAGCCCGACGGTGACCTCGATGCGCTCTACGGCGTGGGCAGCGAGCGCGGCTTTCCCCAGCCCAAGTCAGGCGCTGTGCCCGCGGGCCTGCTCGCGAGCACGGACAGCGCGGCCTGCTTGGACGTGACCGAGCCGCCGGACAACGGCAAGTACTCGGGCGGCTGCGACGACCGTCAGGACTACTGCATTCAGTCGGTGTGCGCGTCGGCCTTCAGCACCGACAACGCGGACAAGACGCAAGAGTTCAAGCAGCGCGCGTGGGCCGGCCTGCTGTGCGACCAGCTCAAGGGCGCCCTGCCGAACGGCACGGCCACCTGCACCGCCGGCGCTGACAGCGTGTGCGCGGGCTTAGCCGATGCGGACCTCGAAGCCTGTCAGGCGCGGTGCGCGTGCGAGGGCACGCTGCTGCAGCCGGACGCTTCGCCGCCGACGGACGCGCCCACCTGCATCAACCGCTGCCTGAGCGACTACCGGGCCTGCACCACCGAGGGGGTCGCCGCGGGGCTTGAGCCCGAGCGCGCGGCGTGCCTCAAGGCCGATGTGGGTCTCGCGTGCTATGACACCGAGCCGGACGCCGGGGACGAGCGGTTCCGCGTGCGCCCGCTCTGCCTGTTGCGGGGCTCGGCCGGCGCGCCGTTCGCGGCGCATGACGGCCAGCGCAACGTCCCGCACGAGAGCGGCATCTCCTCGGGTGACCTCGCGGGCGGCTTCGTCGCGCGCGGCGCCCACTTCCAGGAGACCGAGGCATGCGAGACGCGCCCCACCCGACGTCGCGTGATCAAGAAGGGCTTCGTGTCGGCGCAGGTGGGCTTCCGCTGCGCGTACGACAGCCCACCGAGCGCCGCGGAGTGACGCGCGCCTTGTCCGCGCGCTTCGGCCGCGCGCTCCTGTGCGTCGCGCTCGCGGCGTGCGGCGGGGCGGCGCCCGAGACGCATGGCCGGCTCACCGAGCTCTCCAAGGTCGAGGGGCAGGCGACGCTGTGTGACCATCGCGTGCCCGAACAGGTGTGCGTCCTGCACCACCCCGAACTCGCCGAGGGCTTCAAGCGCGTCGGAGACTGGTGCGGCCCGCACCAGGTACCCGAGTCGCAGTGCCTCAAGTGTCACCCTGACCTGACGTTTGAGCCGATCCCCGCGCTGCCCGAGGGCGCGGACTTCGCGTGGCTCGGCGACAAGGGCGCGGACGTCCCCGACCTCGCGAAGCACGCCGTCGCCGGCAAGGTCACCGTGTTCGAGTTCTACGCGGACTGGTGCGCCGCCTGCCGCAAGATCGACCTCGAGATGCACAAGCGCCTCGCGCGCGGCGACGCCGTGGCGTTCCGCAAGCTCAACGTGGGCGGCTGGGACTCACCGCTCGCGCAGCGCTGGCTCAAGGACGCTGCGGAGCTGCCGCTTGTGGTGGTCTTTGGTCCCGATGGCAAAGAGCGCGCGCGATTCACCGGCGTGAAGCTCGACGCGCTCGACGCCGTTCTGGGGGCGCCCGCGCCTTGACGCGCGTGGTCGCCGCGCTCGCGCTGCTCTGCGTGGCCTTTGCGCCAGCGGCGGCGCGGGCCTGCGCGGGGTGCAGCAACCCGAACCTGCAGGGCGCGCGCGCGCTCGACGCTGGCGCGGGTCGTGGGCGCTTAGACTTGGGCGCGGGCCTCGTGGCCACCACGATGCGCGTCGTGCACGCCGAGGCCTGCCCGGAGATAGGCCCCATCTGCGCCGCGCGCGACGAGCCGCCGCAGCTGCACGACCAGCGCTTCTACTCCGCCGAGCTGCGGCTCTTCGGCGCGCTGGGCCTCACCGAATCGTTGGGCGTCGAGGTGCAGGTGCCGCTGCGCCTGCTCTCGACCGACATCACCTTTCGGCGGCTCGACGGGCAGGCCTTCACGCCCGACTACGAGAACATTCACCACCGCGACGAGACGCTCGTCGGCCTCGGCGACCCCTGGGTGCTCGCCCGCGGCGCCACGCGGCTCGGCGCCGCGCGGCTCGAGGCGCGCGGTGGCATTGGCCTGCCGCTCGGAGACACGCAGCCCAACCCCTTCGAGCGCGCGCGGCGCGGCCTGCCCCACCAGCACATCCAGTTCGGCGCCGGGAGTGTGTCGGGCGTGCTCGCGCTGGACGCGCGCCAGCCTGCCGGCCCCGTAGACGTGACCGCGAGCGGCCAAGCGGTGCTGTTCTTCGCGGAGAGCGCGCACGGCTACCAGCCCGGCGACCGCTTCTCCGGCGGCGTGTCCGTGGGTGGCCGCCCGACCACGCGGCTGATGCTCGAGGCCGGCCTTGACACCCTGGTCGAGCAACCCGAGCGCTGGGACGGCGCCATCGAGGAAGAGGGCAACCTGGGCCGCTGGGAGCTGCTCGTCGGCGGGCGCGTGGCCTATGCCTTCGATGCCCTGACGCTCGCGCTCAGCGTCAAGGCGCCCGTCTACGTCCACCTGACGGAGTCCGGGGGCGGGCACGACGGCGAGGCCGGCCAGCTCGAGTACCCCGCGGTCGTGGCGCTCACCATCGCCCGCGGGCTCCAAGTCCTCTGAGCGGCGCGGACCGACGAACACCTCGCTGGCGCGCGTGAGCTGGGCTTGGCGCGGTCCTTGCTGCGGTTCTTTGCAACCCCGCTATTGTGAGACCTGCATGTCACACGCAGTCCAGTCGTTCAGTCGTTGGTGGCCCACCATGGCGCTGCTTGCGGCCTGCGCGACCCCGCTGCCTCCCGACCCTGTTTCCCCCGCGCAGGGCAGCGAGCCGGAGCTTGTGGGGCAGACCGCGGCCGAGGCGGACTTCACGTCCGCCGCGAATGACCTCGCGCCGCCCCCCGCGACGGGCAACCTCAAGGACCGCCGCGCGCCCGCGTGCGGGCAGTCCGTTACGCAGGGGAGCCGCGCGCTGGCTTATCGCGGCGTCGGCGTCTACTCGAACGGCGCCTGTCAGGGCACAGGCATCTCGTGCGCCAAGGACTACAGCGCCGGTGCGCTCGCCGGATTCCGCGCGAATGGCGCGAGCGAGGCGTGCCTCGACGAGCGCGAGCACCTCGGCCCCCAGCCCGACTATGTGGGGAGCTTCGACCCCAGCCGGCGGAGCTTCAACCGGTGGCAGTGCGCCGAGTTCGTCAAGCGGGTCTTCGCGATCCTCTTCGGCGTCAAGGGGTGGGAGGGCGACGCCCAGGACATGCTCCGCCCGGGCAACCTGCCCCGCGGCGTCGTCGCCCGCGCGCAGGGCGACGCGGCCAACCCGCCCGTGCCCGGCGACGCGGTCGTCTACGGCGGCGGGCAGTACGGCCACGTCGCGCTCATCGTCGCCGTGGACCTGCCGCGCCTGACGATCATCGGCCAGAACGAGGCCTTGCAGGCGCGCGGGGCCGAGTGGCGCGGCGGCATCCTGACCGACCGCGGCACCACGATGCAGGTGCTGGGCTGGGCACACGCCGTGAACAACCCCGCGGGTCGCGGCGCGGTCGCGCCGGAGCCCGCGCAGCCCGCGGGCGCGCAGCCTGGCCCCGCGCAGCCTGCGCCCGAGCCCGCCGATCCGGGCGCGGCGGCGGAGTGTGACGAACGCGACCACCGCTACTTCGAGTGCAACGACGATCTGCTGAGCCGGTTCCGCTGCGTGGGCGGGCGCTGGGAGACCGAGCCGTGCCCCGGCGGGTGCGACCGACGCTGGTGGGATGACCAGTGCCTCGCCGCCCAGAGCCCCCCGCCGGAGCCCGCGCCGCGCGCCGAGTCGGTCGAGCGCGACGCTCGCTGCGACCGCAGCTGGCAGTACTACAACTGCATCGAGGGGGGGCGCGCCCGAATCCTGTGTGAGGACGGCTACTTGGTCGACTACGCGCTGTGCCCTGCCGGCTGTGAGTCGATGGCGCGGGGCGAGCACGACGTGTGCGCGGGTGACCGCGGCGCCGCAGACGAAGAGCCGCCGCCGCCGCGCGCCATCCCGGTCTGCGCGGACACCTGCGAGACCGCCTGGGACGGCGAGTGCGACGACGGCGGGCCGGGCGCGCTCTACGCCGTCTGCGACTTGGGCACCGACTGCGGCGACTGCGGCGAGCGCGATTGACCGCTCGGCCCTTGCACCCAACCGCCGCCTGAGTTCACCTTGAGGTGATGTCGGGCAGGCGGAGGCGGTGATGCGGGCGAGGGCTCTCGGGGCGGCGCTGTGTGCGCTGTGGGCGTTGGGGTGTCAGGACCAGGCGCCGGTGGTAGCGGGGCTGGTGGCCGGGGACTGCCGCGAGGCCGCGCGCGCTTGCGCCGCGGGCTTCACGTGCCTGCAGGTCGAGGGCGGCGCCTATGCGTGCACGCCGACGCGCGTGGAGCGAGACGCCGCGCCCGCCGCGCCGCCGCCCGACGCAGACGCGGCGCCTGCGCCCGACGCTGCGATCGAACTGGACGCCGCGCCGGACGCTGCGTTCGTACCGGACGCAGCCCCCGAAATCGACGCCGCGCTCGACGCCGCGCTCGCGCCCGACGCCGCGCCGCGCTCCCCGGGGGCGGGGCCGTGCGTCGTCGACGCCGACTGCGCCGAGGGCACCTGCGAGCGCGCGCCCGAGGGCTTCTGCGCCGTGCGCTGCGAGGGCGACGCCGACTGCGCGACGATCGGGCTGTGTGTCGAGGGCTTCCTGGGCGTGGCGGCTTGCCACATCGAGTGTAAGGACGCCCTCGACTGCCGCGCGGGCTGGTTCTGCGACGACACGAACCCCGAGCGCGCAACGTGCCAGCCGGCCTGCGAACAGCAGGGCTGCCCGGGCGGCTCCTTGTGCGACGCCGCGACCCAGCGTTGCGTGCCCGAGGTCTGCGCCCCTGCGCCCGAGGTCTGCAACGGGGTCGACGACGACTGCGACAGCGCGGTGGACGAGGGCGCGCTCAACGCCTGCGGGCAGTGCGGCGACGTGCCCGCCGAGGCCTGCAACGGGCGTGACGACGACTGCGACGGCGCGGTGGACGACGACGCCCCGTGCCGCGCGGGCACACGCTGCGCGGGCGGCCGCTGCGTCGATTTGGTGGGCCCCGCGGGCCCATGCGACGCGCCCGAGGCGTGCGCGAGCGGTGAGTGCAACCTGACGCTGCCGGGCGGCTTTTGCCGACAGGTGTGCGCGAACAGCGGCGACTGCGCGGGGGGCGTCTGCCTCGCCGGCGACGCGGCGAACGTGTGCATCGACGCCTGCGAGACGATCGACGACTGCCGCGCGGGCTGGACCTGCTACCCCGGCACGGGCTGCCTGCCGGCGTGCCGAGACGACAGCGGCTGCAGCGCCGGCGGCTACTGCGACCGGGGCACCGGCCAGTGCCTGGTGCGCACCTACACCGTCCAGCTCAGCGAGGTCGTGCTGCGGCCCTACATCGCGGCGGACCAGAGCGACTGGGACGGCGTCGACGACGCCAGCGCGCGCCTCGTCAGCGACCTCGCGGCGGCCCTCTTCGGCGCCGACCCGTACACGCTCGCGCTCGGCGTGATCGCCAGCCTCGCGTCCGCGGGCAACGCCGCACCCGATGCGTTCGGGACAGCGGAGCTGTTCGTCGAGGGCCAGCGGAGCGCGGTCAACCTGCCCGAGGTCGGCAACCAGTACCGACCCCGCTGGAACGCGCGCTGGCCGGGTGTCCCCCTCGGCGTCGTGAATGACGCACGCCTCCAGGTCAGCCTCACCGACGCCGATCTGCAGTTCGACGACCAAATCGGCACCGCCGTGGCGACCTTTGACGACCTGCTCGCCGCCGAGCGCGCCGGGGGCCTCTACGCCGTGGCGACCTACGACGCCGTCCCGGGGGGCAGCAACATCCTTTTCCTGATCGTGCAGGTCATCCCGGAGCAGTGAGCGGCGTGGACGCGAGCCACGCCGAGGCGTGGTAGCCTCCCCGGGTCATTTTCCTCCTTGGAGCCCGAGCCGCCATGTCCCCGCGTCGCCTCGTGACGTCCCTCTTCGCCCTCGTTTGCACCGCCGCCTGCGGTGGTGATGACGCCCCCGCGCCCTCGGGCGAGGTCGCGCCCCCGTGGGACACGTACTGCGTAGCCACGTTCACCGAGGACTACGACATCATGGGCTTCGACCGCCGCACGCTGCGGATCAACGCGGGCGAAACCTACCTCGTGCGCCGCCTCGAGATCGGCGACCGCGTCGATCCAGAGGTGGTCTTCTTGGGCGAACGGGGCGTCTATGGCCTCGATCTGGCGCTCGAGGGCAAGCCCCTTCCGTTCACCTCGAACTGCGCGCCGGGGATGACGCGAAGCTACGCGGGCGCGTTCGCAGACGTCACGCTCTACACCGACGCAGACGCGACCGAGGTCGCCTGCACGCTGGCGGCGGGCACAGTTTGGCCGTCGGCAGGCGGTGGCTACGCTCTGACCGGCGACCTGACCTTTGACCCCAACACGCCGCTCATCTACCGCGTGAACTTCGACGGCCTCGCGGGCGTGTGTGGCGGCGCGACGGAGGCCTTTATGAAGTCGTACTCGGAGCGCGTCGGCGAGAAGGACGCCCGCACGTATGCGCTGAGTGTGTTCTTGGGGCCAGCGACCGTGCCCTAGGGGTGGGCGGCGGTGAACAGCTCGACCGGCTCGGCTACGCCGCGCAGGGCGTGGCGGCCGACGCTCACCAGTGGCGTGTCGACCGCGCGCAGTTGAGCGCGCAGCGCCTCGGTGACGAGCAGCGACACGCCGAGCGCCTTGCACAGCGCCTCGACCCGGCTCGCCTCGTTGACGACCGCGCCGATGACCGTGAAGTCGAGGCGGCCCTGCGCACCGACGTTGCCGTAGAAGACGTCCCCGCGGTGGAGTGCGATCCCGAGCCCGATGGGGTCCTCGCCGCGCTCGGCCCGCTCGAGGTTCCAGCGGTCGACCGCGTCGAGCGCCTCGCGCGCGGCCGTGAGCGCCGCGGCGCACGCGGCCGGCCCACCGTCCTCTTGCGTGAACACCGCGAGCACGGCGTCCCCGATGAACTTGAGGATCTCGCCGCCGTGCGCGTGTACGGGCGCCGCCACGCGATCGAAGACGCCGTCGAGCACCCGCACGACCTCCTCGGGGCGCCGCGTGTCCGAGAGCGAGGTGAAGCCCCGCATGTCGCAGAAGAAGATCGCGGCGGGCAAGACCTCGCCCGAGCCGCGCATAAAGGCGCCTTCAGCGACGCGGCGTGCGGCGTTGCGACCGAGATACACCTCGAGCAGGCTCTCCGCCGCCAGCGTCGCGGCCTGCAGCTCGAGCCGCAGCGTCAGCACGTCGCGCACGCGCTCGAAGCCGAGCAGCTCGGCGTCTGAAAAGCCGCCGGATCGGCGTGTCGCGAGCGAGACGAAGCTGCGTGGCTGGTGACAGAACGGCAGCGCGAACACGGCGTAGTCGGTAAAGCCCTCCGCCGCGAGGTCGCGACAGACCGGAAAGTCGAACGACGCCTCGGGCCCTTCGAGGCGCCGACGCACGCGGTCTGCGCCCCTGTGAATCAAGCGGATGGGGCTCTCGAGGTAGACCGGGGAGTCCCGGATGTCGTGTCCGCGCGTGCGGGCCTCGAGACCGCGCTCGCGGTGCCAGTTGACGGCGCGCACGTAAAGCTCGGGGTGCTTGGTCGGCACGCTCAACGCCAGTCGGTCGAGCGGCAGGCCCGCCTCGTCGAGTCGCGCGACCAGCCCCTCGACCAGCGCGCTCAGGTCGAGACCGCGCGACGCGCTCGATGTGAGCCAGGTGGAGATCGCGAGCGGCCAGTCGGTGCCCGGGTCGAGCAGAGGCGGCGTCACGTCGCGCTCATCGGCGGCGCGCGCGGCGGCGCAGCGCAGCGGCCAGGGTCGACAGCGCCGCGAGCGCTGCGAGCGCGCCGCTCGGCCGAGACGCAGGCGCGGCGCTGCATCCTGCGCTGCCCGTGTACTGGACACCGACCGCGCGGGGGGCTCTCTCGGGGGGCGCGCCGGCGTCCGCGGCGTCGGACTCAGGTTCGGCGGCGTCGGGCGCTGGCTCCGCGGCGTCGGACTCAGGTTCGGCGGCGTCGGCCGCTGGCGCCGCTGCATCCGGCTTTGCCACGCCCGCATCGGGCTCAGGCAGCGCGGCGTCGACGTCCGGCGTCGGCGCCACAGGCGTCAGGCGCACGGCGTCCACGCGGATGTGCTGCTCGGGCGGCACGTCGGCGTAGTTGTCAAAGACGTCCACATGCTGCCCGCCGCCCGCCGCGAAGTCGAAGACCCCCAGCGACTGCCAGCCGTTCACGGCCGACTGGTCGATGACCACGGCCTCCGTGGCGTCGGCGTGCTTGATCTCGTAGCGCGTCTGCGACCAGACACCATACGCCCCGCCCGTGGTGACCTCGACGCGATAGGTGCCCGCCGCGGCGAGGTCGAGGCGCCAGCGCGCCCAGTTGTCCGGCGAGTCGGAGACATAGGCGTTCGTCCACCGCAGGCCGCCGCCCTCGCCCTCGCCGTCCACGCGGCGCCAGTAAGCGTCTGAGCCGTGCGGCACGAAGCACGGGCTGCTGTCGTCCACGACCCCGCCCTCGGCGGGCACGGTCTCGCAGGGGAGCTGCGCGCACGGGCCGCCGCCGGGGCCGCCGCCCCACCACTCCCAGTGCCAGTCCTCACTCGGCACGGTGCGCTCGAACCCGAACTCGGCGCCTCGGGCGTTCAGCCAACGGAGTACGCCGGCCGAAGAAGTGTTCAAATCGAGCGCGTGCCCGCTCTGGTGGTTGCTGTACCCCGGCCGCGCCGCCAAGTTGCAGTCGTTGCAGTTGCAGTTCGTGTAGCAGTCATAAAAGTACTGCTGCTCCGCCATCGTGCGAAAGCCGCTGCTGATGCGGATCTCGACGCCGTCCTGCGCGGCGGCGGCCTGCATCACGATGTAGGCGTTCGCCGTGTCGCGCTCGACCGGCTCGCCGTCGACGGTCACGACCACGATCTCGAAGGCATCCCCGCTGCGGTAGCCTGTGTCGCTGCGCTCGCTGCAGTCGTAGGCCGCCTGCTCCAGCACGCCGAAGACAGGCTCGGACTCGACCTCTTCCTGTGGGTCCGCGGCCGGCTCAGGCGCGCAGCCCGCGAGCGTGAGCGTCGCGCCCGCGGCGAGCGCGCGCGCGTGGCGGCGCTTGCGACGGAGCGCGGCGAGCCCCCCTGCGACGAGCAGCGGCGCCCAGCCGAGCGGACCGCCCGCGGGCACGGGGCGCGCGGCGCACCCCGAGGTGATCTGGGTCGGCTTCTGCGCCTCGGCGCGATTCGCGTCGGTTTCGACGGGCGCGGCGTCGGTTTCGACGGGCGCGGCGTCGCTTTCGGGGGTCGCAGCGTCGGATTCGGGCCGCGCGGCGTCGATTTCGACGGGCGCGGCGTCAGTTTCGGGGGTCGCAGCGTCGGATTCGGGCCGCGCGGCGTCGTTTTCGACGGGCGCGGCGTCCGGTTCGGTCGGCGCGGTCGGCGGGTCCGTGGGCGTCGCAGTCGGCGGGTCTGTGGGCGGGGGCGGGGGCGGGGGCGGGGGCGGCGCGTCCAAGCGCGTCAGACGCACGGCGTCTGCCACGATGTGCTGCTGGGCGGCCACGGGCGCCGCGGCGTTGTCGTTTACGCGGACGTGCTGGCGACCGCCCGCCAGGAAGTCGAACTCGCCCAAGGATGTCCACCCGCCCGCGCTCTGGTCGACCACGACCCTGTGCGTCTCGCCACCGGCCAGCACCTCGTAGCGCGTGCGCTCAAAGACGCCGCGCTGCGGGTCGACGGCGACCTCGACGCGGTAGCGGCCCGCCTCGGCCAAGTGGAGCTGCCACCACGCCCAGTTCTCGGGTGCGCTCCCCGCGAAGGCGTTCGTCCAGTGTTGCCCGCCCCCCTCGCCGCGCGCCTCGGTGCGCCAGTAAACCGGCGGCCCAAAGGCCTGAAAACACGCGCTGGCGTCGTCCACCACGCCGCCCGCCGCGGGCACGATCCCGCAGGGCTCGGCGGACACACAGTGCGACGGCCGCGCGGGGTTGTCCCGTGAGACCTTGATGCCCCAGTGGTTGGCCACCGCGCGCGTGCCGCTGCCGTTATTGTTACCGTCCACGTCGTTGAGATAGCCCTGCCCGCGCACCCAGAGCTGGCTCGAGCCGCCGCCGTCCAGGTTGAACGCCTGCCACGCGCCGAGCTGCGCCATCGTGTCGGCCAGCTCGGTGCCGTACATCCCGGCCGAAGAGTTCGTGCGGCCGTCGACCACCAGCAGGATGAACGTGCCGCGGTCCTCGGTCAGGCCCATCGCCGTGCGCGGGTTGCGGTCGCGCATGTCGCTGCGGTCCCGAAAGCATGTGTTCGCCGTCGGGTCGGCGCACACCACCGCGCGGCCCTCGGTGACGAGCTCAGGGAACCCGCTCACGAGCGAGAGCGTGCCCGGCGGTGCCGTGTCCACCACGCGGCCCGCCGCCCAGCCCTCGATCGCGGCGGGGTCGGTGCGCTTGACCAAGCCGGTGTGTGAGAAGTCCACCCAGTCTGGCCCGAACGCCATGTAGCCGTAGTCCTGCCAATACCACTCACCCATGTACGCGGGGTCGGTGCCCGTCTGCGCGCGCGGCCACGCCACGCCATCGCCGACGGCCTGCCCGTAAACGCGCAGGGGGCCCGTGCGGTAGAAGTCGCCGTTTGTCGCGACGACCGCGCCGACGTCTTGCGCCCACGCGCCGGTGGTCTGCGTGCTGTCGCCCGCCTGCGTCGCCACGACCGAGAGCCGCGCGGTGCACAGGTCCACGAACGTCGCCCACGCGTTCGTCGCGGGGCTCGCGGTGCGGTATTGGCGCACGGTCACGCCCGCGGCGGGGCTCGACTCAGCGCGCAGGTCGAGCCGCACGGCGTGCGCCGCGGCGGGCGTCAGGGCACAGGCGAGGGCGAAGCGGCTGAGTGTTCGCATACGGCGCGAGAGTACACCGCGGGGGGCGAGCTTGGCACTTACACGCGTCGGGCGAGCGCGCGCTCAAGAGCGAGCGCGTCGATTCGAGGTCTCAACACGGGACGCCTAGGCTTCATCGAAGTCGACGCACAGAGCGTTCGACAGACGCGCTCAGCGTTCGTCGGGTCCGGCTTCACCCCCAGGTCCAAATCCTTCGTGAACCGCGGCTCCGTGTACTGCATGACCGCGTGGCCGCCCATCGAGAGGAACCTCACGCCCTCCGCGGAAAAGGCGGACAATAAGTCGTTGAAGTCTGGGTTGCGGACCGACCATTTCCCACGCGGCGGCGAAGATGGCCTCGTGGCCTTGTGCTTGTCAGAACGCCACGTCGAAGGCGCGGTCATCCGCCTGCGGGCCGCGGTTCAGGCGCACCACGGCCCTCGTGTGTCGCGAGGCTGCGCGCTCTTCCAAGGTCGACATGGGCGGGATGGTACCACACGCCTCGCGCTTCTCGCGCGCCCCCGAGCAGTCGCGCGACCCTTGTAAAATGAGCGAGTGACGCTCAATATGCAAGGATGCTTGAGCGCGACCTCATGAACGCTGTGCAAGCTCGCCTCGGCGCTCAGCCGGCGGTCGTCTTGCTGGGGCCGCGTCAGGTCGGCAAGACGACGCTCGCGCGCCGGATTGCGGCGCTGGCGTCGCCCGAGGCTGTGTTCCTCGATCTGGAGCGCGCTCAGGACCGCGCGCGCCTCGCCCACCCCGAGCTGTTCTTCGCGCGGCATCGCGACCGCCTCGTGGTGCTCGACGAAGCGCAGG
>Ga0209598_10001230_pt1 | contig 21016 bp, 17 predicted proteins | sample M_140807_EF_Meta_FD_187317 | JGI IMG/M metagenome (GOLD analysis project Ga0209598, IMG submission 187317) | Freshwater microbial communities from Lake Montjoie, Canada to study carbon cycling - M_140807_EF_MetaG (SPAdes) (version 2) | ecosystem: Environmental > Aquatic > Freshwater > Lake...
GAAAGTGGGGTTGCCCCATCTAGTATACAATCTTGTTTTATCATCTCCTTTAAAACGTTCCATGCCTTCCTCGGCAGAATTAAATGTAAACGTAGAAGTAGCATAGATCGGAGTGGTGTGCGAAAAATTATCATTATCATGTCCCGCAGTATGCAGTGTGACTGTACTAATTCCTTTAAATTTCTTTTGACTCATAATGCGTTTTTAAATGGTGAAAATATTTTCACTAAAATTATCTAAATTAAATATACAACGAAACAACCAGTATTAATAGGCCCATTTAACCCATGCTGCGCCCCAAGTAAATCCTCCACCAAAAGCTGCTAAGATTAAATTATCTCCTTTATTTAGTTGAGACTCCCAATCCCACAAGCATAGAGGGATGGTGGCTGCTGTGGTATTGCCATATTTTTGAATGTTGATCATCACTTTTTCTTTTGGTAAACCAACACGGTCAGCTGTGGCATCAATGATTCTTAAGTTTGCTTGGTGTGGCACTAACCATGCAATATCTTCGCCAGTTAATTTGTGTTTTTCTAATAACTCTGCGCTTACATCTGCCATCCCTTTAACTGCAAATTTAAAAACTGGTTGTCCATCTTGAAAAGCATAATGCTCTCTTGCCATTACGGTCTCTATTGATGCTGGTTTTAAACTTCCGCCAGCTTTAAGATGTAAATAATCACTTCCACTTCCATCACTTTTTAGAATGGCATCCTGAAATCCATCATCGTAAGCACTTGGTTCTAATAAAACTGCACCGGCACCATCACCAAAGATGATACAAGTGGCTCTATCCGTATAATCAATGATGGAGCTCATTTTATCTACGCCCACTACAATCACTTTTTTATACCTACCTGCTTCTACAAAACTTGCACCAGTCGTTAAGGCAAATAAGAAACCGCTACAAGCTGCACCTAAGTCAAATCCAAATGCATTTTTTGCACCTATTTTATCTCCAATAATATTGGCTGTAGCAGGGAATACCATGTCTGGCGTCACGGTGGCGCAAATAATACAATCTATCTCTAAAGGGTCTAAGTGCCTTTTTCTCAAGATCTCTTCGATCGCTTTTACAGCCATATCAGAACTTGCTTTACCAGGTTCTCTTAAGATTCTTCGCTCAGAAATACCAGTTCTAGATCTGATCCACTCATCGTTGGTATCTACCAATTTTTCCAAGTCAAAATTGGTCAATTTGGTCTCTGGGACATAGCCGCCAACCGATGTGATTGCTGCTTTCAACTTTTGGGCCATAGTTCTTTGCTTTGTTTGGCCACAAATATCTTAAAAAATGCTTAAGAAAGACCTAAAATGGCCATTTTTCATTCCTTAAGTGTTATTTTTGAAACCATTATGATTGCATTTTTACAAGGAAATTTTGTCCAATTGACTCCAGCAAAACTGATTGTGGATGTTGGAGGTGTAGGTTATGAAGTGAATATAAGTTTAAACACCTATGAATCCATTACTGGCAAAGAGAAGGGGTTGCTGCATACCTATTTACACTTAACTGAAAATTCTCAAGTATTGTTTGGTTTTTTTGGCCAGGATGAGAAAGAACTTTTTATGCAACTCATTAGTGTATCTGGTGTTGGAGCAAGCACAGCTAGGATGATGTTATCGGGGATGCGACCAGATGAAATTATTCGAGCAATTGTACAAGGTGATGCACGTCAATTAGAACAAATTAAGGGTATCGGTAAAAAATCAGCAGAGCGTTTGGTCTTGGAGTTGAAAGATAAATTGGCAAAATTACCCATGCAGCTATCAGTTGGTTCTACATTCAGTAAGTCCACACCGCATCAAGACGCTATTCAAGCATTGGTTTCATTAGGGATTCAAAAATCAGTTGCAGAAAAAGCAATTGATAAGGCCTTACAATCAGAGGGGCCGGATGTCTCTTTAGAAATTTTAATCAAACAAGCCCTCAAAAATTGTTAATCACTCATCTTTAATGCTTAATTCTTGAGATTTTTTCACACGATCATGATATTGTCTACTCTTCTTTTAATGAAGCAGACTAGTCATGCGCAAGATACAAGTCAATTAAAACTACCATTTAAAGATACGGTTATTAAAAAAAATGGAGATACGGTGGTTGGAAAGCTTCGGTATCCAATTGCAGATAGAAGGGCTGATTTTTTATCTCAACCAAGTAATAATCCTTTTGACATTCGAGATTCAAGTGTTCTTAAGAGAAAAGTAGATTACGATCCTGCTACTAAGCAATATTATATTACAGAGCAACTGGGTAATGGGTACAATCGTTTTCCTTCGACATTAAGTTTTGACGAGTTCTGGAAATTAAAAACACGTAAGGATGAGCAAGCCTATTTTATGCAGCGCGCTAATTCATTAGGGGTATTGAATCGAAAAATTACAAGGCCTAAAACAAAAGTATTTGATAGTTATTTTGATCGTTTATTTGGGAAGACAGGGTCAGATTTAAAAATTGATATCAAACCTGTAGGAGAAATCAATTTAAGAGCAGGATACCAAGGACAGAATGTAAAAAATCCAACCTTGCCAGAACGTGCAAGAAAAAATGGGGGTTTCGATTTTGATGCCAATACCAATTTTAGCATGAATGCAAGTATTGGGGATAAGTTGAAGTTCCCAATCAATTTAAATTCATTGTCTAATCTTGGATTTGATAATCAGATTAAATTAAACTACACAGGGAAGAAGGATGAGGTAGTTAAGTTTATTGAAGGAGGAAATATCAATTATATTTCTCGAAGTACCTTGATACCAAGTACTCAAAATTTATTTGGAGTGAAGGCGCAATTACAATTTGGTAAATTATTTGTGACAGGGGCTATTGCCAATCAAAAATCGCAACGTCAGTCTATGGCCTTGCAGGGAGGGTCCTCTACCCAAAAATTCCAAAAAAGATTGGACGACTATGAAGAAAATAGACACTTTTTATTAGCGCAGTATTTTAGAAATAATTACAACAAGGCAATGAGTACTTTGCCGGTGATTAATTCTCAAATACAGATTAAGCGTATAGAAGTATGGGTAACGAATCGAAATGGTCAAACAACCAATGCAAGGGACGTGGTTGGTTTAACAGATATTGGTGAGCCGTTGTTAAGAGCTGAACGCAAAATTTTTGAGAGCAATCCTACTAATCCATTCCCAGACAATAGTGCCAATAAATTATATACAAAGATCATTAATAATCCTAATACAAGAAATCCTTCGGGCGTCTCCACTGTATTAGCACAAGAAGGATTGAGGTCTGCAGAAGATTATGAAAGAACTTTTGCTAGAAAACTAACTGAGAATGAATATTTTTTCAATGGACAGCTTGGTTTCTTATCTTTAAATATTCCACTTCAAGCAGATGAAATACTAGCTGTTGCTTTTCAGTATACTTACAATGGTAAAGTCTACCAAGTAGGTGAATTTTCTGAAGGGGTTGCTTTAGATCCAAAAAATGGAGTACAAAAAATATTATTTTTAAAATTATTAAAAGCAACTACGCAAAGAACAGATTTACCTATCTGGGATTTGATGATGAAAAACGTTTATTCATTGGATTTATTTGGAGCTATCCAACAACAAGATTTTCAGTTGAATATTATGTATGAAGAGCCAAGTGCTGGATTAAAAAGGTATCTCCCTGTTACCAATAAAGCCAATGAAGGAATATCATTGATCAAAATTTTACAATTAGACCGGTTGAATAATCGAAATGATCCACAACCAGATGGGGTATTCGATTATGTAGAAGGGTATACCGTCTTATCCAATATGGGTAGAATTGTTTTTCCTTTGTTAGAGCCTTTTGGTAAAGACTTGCAAGACATAGCATTTAAAGGACTTGATTCATCGATTACAAAAAAATTCATTTACAATCAATTGTACCGTAATATCAAAGCAGAAGCACAAACTTTTGCTAACCTGAATCGTTTTGTAATGGAAGGGCAAGTTAAAGGAAGTGCGGGTGGTTCAGAAATTAGCTTAAATGCTTTCAATGTGCCACAAGGTTCTGTGAGCGTGCGTGCAGGAGGACAAATTTTAAGAGAAGGAATTGATTATATTGTTGACTATGGATCTGGTACAGTAAGAATTATCAACCCTGGTATTTTGAGTTCTAATATTCCAGTGAATGTTTCTTTTGAAAACAATTTAGGTTTTGGATTTCAGGAGCGAGGATTTAGAGCATTTAGGATTGATTACTTGGCTAGTAAGAATTTTAATTTTGGATTATCCTCTTCTAGATTAAGTGAGCGTCCATTTTTTACCAAGACTAATTTTGGATCCGATCCCATTAAAAATGCAATGTATGGTTTTGATTTTAACTATAAAAAAGACTTACCGGGTTTAACAAGACTCTTAGACAAGCTTCCTTTTTATAGTACCAAAGCAAAATCATCTATTATAGCTTATGGAGAAGCTGCTATCTTAAAACCTGGTCATGCGCAACAAATTGGGAAAGGGAATACAGGTTTGGTTTATTTAGATGATTTTGAAGCCACAAGAACCAATATTGATTTAAGATTTCCTTTTACTGCTTGGACATTGGCCTCCACACCATTGGATCGTTTTCCAGAAGGGGCATTGGTAGATTCTATTGACTACAATAAAAATAGAGCAAGATTATCTTGGTACACTATTGAGCCTAATTTACAAGATCGTAATAGTTCTAATAATCCACTGGCAAATAATGTGGCTGCATTAAGTGATCCAAGAATTCGCCAGGTATTTACCAATGAGTTGTTTCCGCAAAGAACAACCAATATTACAGATGTTCAATTACCTACTTTTGACTTAAGTTATTACCCAAAAGATCGTGGTCCGTATAATTACAATTACAAAGATTTGGATCTTACAGGAAGAGCCAAAAATCCTTCTGATAAATGGGGCGGCATTATGCGTGCTTTGGATCAGACAGATTTTGAAACAGGTATTATTGAATATGTTGAATTTTGGGTGCAGGATCCTTTCATTAGATCTGCTGCAACAAAAGGTAAATTGGTTTTGAATTTAGGAAATGTAAGTGAAGACATTTTAAAAGATGGTAGACGTTTTTTTGAAAATGGAATGCCGACACCTACTATTCCTGCAAGTATTGATAGCTCTACCTGGGGCAGGGTGCCAGTGAATCCAATTCAAGTGACCAATGCATTTAGCAATAATCCGGAAGATAGAAAATTTCAGGATGTTGGATTTGATGGACTAGGAGATGAAGATGAGTTAACTAAAAAAACTTATTTGATCAATAAAATAGGCAATAATATTGTTGCGCAACAGTTCAAAAAAGATCCTTCTGCAGATAACTATGTATGGTATCGAGATGCTAGTTATGATGTTGCTGGTGCAAATATTTTAAGCAGGTATAAATTTTTCAATAATCCACAAGGCAACTCTGCCTTGGCTGGGAATAGTCAATTTAGTAGTGCAGCCACTTTATTGCCTGATAATGAGGATTTAAACAGAGACAATACTTTAAATGAAACAGAAGCTTATTTTGAATATGAGATTGATTTACAAAAAGGTAGAGTAAATAGCACTAATTATGTGACAGATTCAAAAGCAGTCAATGTGACTTTAGCGGATGGATCTAAATCTATTGAGAACTGGTATTTATTTAGGGTGCCAATTAAATCTTTCACTAATAGAATTGGTGGTATTCGTGATTTTAAATCGATCCGATTTTTAAGGATGTACCTTACAGGATTTGAAGACTCTATTACATTGCGTTTTGCTAGGCTTGATTTAGTTCGTAATCAATGGAGACAATTTGCTTACGATTTAGATAATTCAGGAGAGTATAAATTAATTACACCCGAAAACAATACCGCTAAAGTGAATACTATTGCAGTGAGTTTGGAGGAAAATGGAAATAGAACTCCAGTAAACTATTTAGTTCCTCCAGGCATTGAGCGTGTGCAGTTATTAAGTAATAATGGTGTGAATTTATTACAAAACGAGCAGGCATTAAGTGTTCAATTAAGTAATTTACAAAAGAACACGACCCCTAGAGGTGTTTTTAAAACAATGAATATTGATATTCGTCGATATGGCAGTCTATCTATGTTCTTGCATGCAGAAAATAAGAATCAACCAGATGTGAGCGAAAAGGGCGTGATCACAGCGGTACTTCGTATAGGGCAAGATTTTCAAAATAACTATTATGAAATTCGTATTCCTTTAACAACCACTAAACGAAAAACTTATTCTATTGCAGAAGTAAGAGATGTATGGCCTTTAGAGAATGAAATGAATTTAAGTTTAAATGATTTGGTGAAACTTAAAATTGATAGAGATAAGCAGAACTATAATTTTAATAGTAAGTTTAGTCAAAAACAATCCAATAACCACACTTATTCGGTGATGGGAAATCCAAATTTAGGAGAAGTGCGAGGTATTTTAATTGCTTTTGAGAATACCTCTGGTCAGCCTTTCATAGATGCAGAAGTTTGGGTGAATGAATTAAGGTTATCTAATTTAGATGAGCGCGGATCATGGGCTGCATTGGGTCGTATGGATCTTATTTTGGCAGATTTAGGAACGGTAGCGGTATCTGTCAATAGCAGGACATCTGGTTTTGGTAGTATTGAACAAAAAATGAACGAACGTGCGAAAACTGGATTTTCACAGTTGGACATAGCAACAAATTTAGACGCAGGAAAATTATTACCTAAACAATTAAAGATTTCGTTACCAGTATTTGCTGGATTAAATAAAACACAAGAAAATCCAGAATTTGATCCTTTCAAAAAAGATATTTTATTTGCCGATCAAATTAAAAATGCAGAGGCCTCTAAGAGAGATTCTATCAAAAATGCATCAATAGATCAAAGTACCATCAAGACACTAAATTTTACCAATGTGAGGTTCATGCCAGGTAGCAGGAATACCATGCTGAGTATTAGTAATTTAGATTTTAGTTATTCTTATTCTCAATTACAACAAACCAGCCCATTGATTGCGCTAAATCAAGTGGTAAAACATCGTGGCTCCATTGGCTATACATTTAATAATACAGGAAAGTCTTTTCAGCCTTTTACTAAATTAATCAAAACAAAATCTCCTTGGTTATCTTTGGTCAAAGATTTTAATTTTTCTCCTACACCGAGTTTAATTAGTTTTCGTACAATATTTGATCGTCAATTTGGGGAGTATACACCTAGGATAGTGAATTCATTTGATGGAACCACAGATAAAGTGGAAACGACTTATGATAAATATTTTACTATGGGACGCATCTTTAATCTTCGTTGGCCTGTCACCAGATCAATGAGTTTAGATATGGTAGCAAACTTGAATTCTAGAATAGATGAACCAGATGGACGCATTGATACCAAACAGAAAAAAGATTCCTTGACAAGAATGTTAATTAGGGGTGGCCGTAATACATTGTACAATCAACGTTTTACATTGCGTTATGATATTCCAACTGGTAAATTTCCACTAACAGATTGGATTTTGGCAAGTTACAATGTCTCCACAAATTATAATTGGATAGGGGCAAGCAGATTGGCAATTTCTTTGGGCAATACCATTGAAAATACCCTTTCTCATCAGGTCAATGCGCAGTTTAATTTTAATAGTTTTTATAATAAATCTAAATTCATTCGTTCTGCATTATCTAATGCGATACCTACTCCAAGTCAATCCAATCCTTTAACGAATCAATTACTCATTAAAAAGCAAGATGCATTAAATGGACTAACAGGCAAGGCAAGAGATTCGGCATTTAAAATTTGGAAGGAGGCAAGGAGGCAGGAACGTATCGCCATGAGGGTGCTTAAAGCAAATGAAGTATTAAATATACCAAAGCCAATTAAGTCGCTAGTTGGATTATTAACAATGGTCCAAAATGCTAGTTTAGATTACTCTGAAAATTATAATAGTCGTTTGCCAGGATTTATGTCAGGGGTACAATTTATAGATAAGGACTTCAATGGATTCGCACCTGGATTTGATTATGCAATGGGTATGCAACCTGATAGCAGTTGGTTGAATAAACAAGAACGTAAAGGCTTATTTACTAAGGATGCAAATTTCAATTTGTTGTTTAGACAAGGTTTTGATCAAAGATTGAGCGCAAGAGTTATGATTGAGCCAATCAAAACATTTATCATCGATTTAAAATTTGATAAAACATTTACAAAGGAATATTCTGAATTTTTTAAGGATACAACTGCAAATATGAATGGCTATCGCTCACATAACAATCCTTTGTCGGCAGGCGGATTCAATATTAGTTATGTTGCGTTAAAGACCTTCTTTGACAATCATGATCCAAATATGATTTCTACACAGTTTAGTCAATTCCAAAAATATAGAACAACTATTTCTAATAGAGTAGCTAGTTTGAATCCTTATTGGAATCAAAAAAATGATCCTAATGGTTATGCAATTGGTTATGGTAAGTATGCGCAGGATGTACTGATTCCATCATTTATTGCTGCTTACACTGGGAAGGATCCCGGAAAAGTGGCTTTGCTAAATCAAAACAATGCGAATATACGTTCTAATCCATTCTCGGGCATGTTGCCTATGCCAAATTGGAATTTATTATACAATGGCTTAGCTAAAATACCTGGCTTGTCTAATATATTTTCCAATATCTCTTTAACGCATGGCTATAATGGTAGTTTATCCATGAATAGTTTCAATAGTTCATTATTGTATGCTGATCTTAATCGTTTAGGCGCGCCCTCATTCTTGGATACAGTAAGTGGCAACTTTATTCCATATTTTTTAATTCCAAATGTAACAATCAGTGAAAGAATGGAACCATTGATAGGATTGAATGTCACAACAGTTTCACAATGGTCTATTCGTTTTGAATATAAGAAGAGTCGATTATTGGCATTGAGTTTAGTAGACTATCAATTGAGTGAAAACAATAGTACAGAGTGGGTCTTAGGAACAAGCTATCGTCAAAGAGGATTAAAATTACCATTCAATATTCCAGGTTTAAATAATAGCAAATTAGACAACGACCTAACGTTTAGGTTGGACGTAGCCTTACGTGATATTTACAATAGCAATAGCAGATTGGATCAAACCAATGCATATGGTACAGGTGGACAAAAGGAAATCACTTTACAACCTTCAATAGATTATGTACTAAATAGCAAGATTAATTTGAGATTCTTCTTTGATCAAAGAAAGGCGACACCATATATCTCTTCCTCGCCTCCAATCACCAATACAAGGGCAGGGGTGAATATCCGTATTGCGCTATAATCTACGAAATAAATAAATCTATTTCACAAAATCTACGATTTTGCGAATTTTGAACTATTTCACAAAATCTACGATTTTGCGAATGCCCATTTCATCATTTCCTTCCAGGTGACTTTTTTACCATACATTAAAATACCTGTTCTGTAAATTTTAGCACTTAACCAAGTAGTTAATAAGAATCCACCAATCAATGTAACCATACTCAATGCCAGTTCCCAATAAGGCACTGTTGACGGCACGCCATAGGAAATTCTAGCCATCATCACCATTGGGGAACTGAATGGAATCACACTAGCCCAAAAAGCCATCGGGGTATTTGGATTCTGTATCACCACATTGGTAATAATATAAGAGAAGATGATTGGCATAGTGATAGGAAACATTAAACTTTGTGCATCTTGTGGGTCTTCATTCACTACACTACCAACAGCTGCAAATAAAGAAGCATAAAATAAGAAGCCACCTAAGAAATAAAATAAGAAGCAACCAATAATTAAAGGCCAATTGGTGGTAGATAAAACATGTTGGAATGCATAAATATTTTTTGCAGATTCACTCGCCTGTGCCATTCCTGCTGCACCCATCTGTCCACCAGATTGTTGTAATTGTTGTAATTGATTTTGCATATCTGCTGGTAATAAACTCAGACCAACGCCAGTCAGTGTCATCACCACAATGATCCACATTAAAAACTGCGTCAATCCAACCGCGCCAATGCCGATGATCTTACCAAGCATTAGTTCAAATGGTTTTACACTGCTTACAATCACTTCGGCAATACGATTTGTTTTTTCTTCCATCACACCTCTCAACACCATAGTGCCATAAATAAACATGGTAATATAAATGAGTAGACCACTCGCATAGCCTATACCCATTGCTAGTGCTGCATTGCTTTCTTTACTTTTTTTACCTTCATCTTCATAGGCCTTTAATTCTGCTATTTGTGCAGATTGATGAATCGAATCCAATATGCTTTGTTGGATACCCGCTTTTTCTAACATTTGATCTTCAATCGCTGTATTGATTTTGTTGCTAATGGTTTCTTGTAAATTAAAGCCCATCGATTTTTTAGATCTTAAGATATAGTCTGCTTTTTTATTCCCTTCAAATAATGGCATGAGTAAAATATCGGTATATCCTTTTGCTTGATAATTACTTGTATCCACATCATTTAAGAATTCAAATTTTAATTGCTTGCTATTTTTTAACTTATCCTTAAAAAAACCATTTGGGTCTACCACTGCAATTTTGCGTTCTTCGGTGCCTTTAAATGAAAAATAGGCAGAACCTACAATCAATCCTACCATTAATAAGGGTACTAAAAAAGTCACTAATAAAAAGCGTTTATTTTTTACCCTGCTAGTGTATTCTCTTTGTATGATGATCCAAATCTTATGCATAAAATATTTTTTGAGTATGAACTAAGTTATTTTTATTAATAAACTAAGTGGATGGGATTTAAATGTGTTGAAAAGCCCTCGCTTTAGCCTGGGTATCTTCTACCAATTGTATGAAAATATCATTTAAGCTAGGCAGCACTTCATTGTAACTGATAATAGGAATGTTTTGCTCAATTAAGTATTTTAAGACTTCATTCGATGCAACAGCATTGCTTAGTTTAACTAAAATTTTGTTCGGATTTTTATCTGCTTTATCTAGGATACTGAATAGAGCGTTGTCTTTGACTAATTCAGGCTGATTTGTTTCAATCGCAAAAATGTATTCTTTAAATTGTTGCTTAATTTCAGCCACAGATCCGTCTAAGACCTTTTTTCCTAAGTTCACAAGTACAATATGATCGCAAATCTCTTCTACCTGTTCCATACGATGGGTACTAAATATAATGGTTGCACCTTTTTTTGCTAAAGCATAAATTTCATCCTTAATTAAGTTGGCGTTCAATGGATCCAGTCCACTAAATGGTTCATCCAAAATAATTAATTTAGGCTCGTGCAACACCGTAATGACAAATTGCAATTTCTGGCTCATCCCTTTACTTAAATCTTCTACTTTTTTATTCCACCAGCTTTGCATTTCAAATTTTTCAAACCAGTATTTGATTTTTTCCATCGCATCTGCTTTGGATAAACCTCTTAGTTGGGCCAAGTATAAAGCTTGTTCACCAATTTTCATTTTTTTATAGAGGCCACGTTCTTCTGGCATATAACCAATCTCACGGATATCTAATAATGGATCAAAATGTTTGCCATCTAATTGAATGGTTCCCCCATCTGGGTAAAAGATGCCCGTGATCATTCTTAGTAAGGTTGTTTTACCTGCACCATTGGGCCCGAGTAGGCCAAAAATGCTGCCTCTTTGAATGTCGAAACTAATATCATCCACCGCTTTTTGATCGGCGTAATGTTTCACCAAATGGGATAAACTTAATAATGGCTGCATGAAATTTAATTTGACGTAAAGTTACATTGATTTTAGAAATTTATATGCCTCATTTATTACGAAAGGGTAAATGGGGGCCTTAAGCGAATGTATGCTCGTGATATTGGGGTATATTTGTTTAAATATTTAGATTATGTGCTCAAAAAAATCGGTGCTTAATGTTTTTTTATTGGTGGCCTTATTTGGTCTCTCAAGTTGGGGATTCCTAGTACACCGTACGATCCATCAAATTGCAGTCTATAATTTACCAGAGCCAATGCGTAGTTTTTTCTATACTGATATGGACAATTTAGTGGCAAATGCACCGCGTCCAGACATCAGAAGAAACAAGGATAAAACAGAGGATACCAAGCACTTTATAGACTTAGAAGCCTATGGCCCAAATGCGGCAAATGAAATGCCAGTTGAATGGGATGCTGCAGTCAAAAAGTATGGTAAGGATAGTTTAATCAAATGGGGATGGGGTCCTTATAATGCGATGGTTCAATTAGACAATTTAACTGCTGCATTTAAATCCAACAATAAAGACAGTATTTTATTTTATGCTGCAGACCTAGGGCATTATGTGGCAGACTTGCACGTGCCTTTGCATACAACGATGAACTATGACGGACAACTAACAGGACAAAAAGGATTACATTCTTTGTGGGAGACTTTTATTCCTGAAATTAATTTAGATCAATTTATGTTGTACAATCCGCATCAAGCAAAGTATGTAAAAAATCCTGCACAAGCGCTTTGGATAGATATTCGTAAAGCACATTTATTGGTACCACAAATGTTAGCGATTGAAACAGAAGTGACGAAGCAATTTACGCCTGACACCAAGTACCGCAATCAAATGCGTTATGGCAAAGAAGTGAAATCTTATACAAAGCCATTTGCAGAAGCTTATGCAAAAGCTTTAGGCAATACGGTGAATGTTCAATTAATTGCTTCAGCGAATATGATTGCCGATTTTTGGTATACTGCTTGGGTGAATGCAGGTAAGCCTCAACTCAGTTTAACAAGAGATGCGAATGGAAATTTGGCTAAAGAATTAGCATCCTTCAAACAAAATAAATTAATACAAGACGGATTATTGATTAGTAAAAAAGACAAGCCAGAAGATTAATCTTATTTGTATACTTTTTTTTGGATTATAATCATCCTTCTTTATTTCAATTGCGCCGCAATGCTTTGTGCTAGTTTCTGGCCATCCATTGCGGCGCTTACGATTCCGCCTGCGTAGCCTGCGCCTTCACCACATGGATATAAGTTTTTAATTTGAGGATGCTGAAAACTAGCTGCATCTCTTGGTATCCTTACTGGCGAAGAGGTTCTGCTTTCAGTGGCCACCACAATGGCATCATTGGTATAATAGCCTTTCATCTTTTTACCAAATGCTATAAATCCATTTTGTAATGTTTCGTGCACAAATTTTGGTAACACATCACTCAAGTCGGCGGCATGTAAGCCAGGAAGATAACTTGCATCAGGCAAGTCATTGGATAATTTATGTGTACAAAAATCTACGAGTCTTGAGGCAGGTGCCACTTGCAGTCCGCCACCACTTTTAAATGCTTGCTGTTCGACATATTGTTGAAACTCCAATAATAAAAGGGGATGATTTAAATCCACTTCTTTTTTAGTTGCCTGCTTTAAAAACTTTGCTGCTGTAGGCAAATCTATTTGAACCACCATGCCACTATTGGCGTATGGATTATTTCTTTTACTCGGACTCCATCCATTCACCACAATTTCTCCTGGTGCGGTGGCTGCAGGGGCAATGATTCCACCTGGACACATACAAAAACTAAATACGCCACGATCATTCACTTGCTCCACAAGACTATATGCTGCGGGAGGAAGGTTGGGGTCTCTAGTGAAACAATGGTATTGTATCTGATCAATCACATGTTGTGGATGCTCCACGCGCACCCCTAAGGCAAAAGGTTTTGATTCAATTAATACTTGCTTTTTATAAAACAGTTCAAAAATATCACGAGCCGAATGGCCTGTTGCTAATAAAATGGCTTCCACTGGATAATCGGAACCATCTGCACAATGAATGCGAGTAATTACGCCGTTTTCAATGTCAAAATCAACCATTTTTTTTTCAAATAAAATCTGACCACCTGCTGCTTCAATTTGAAGGCGCATGGCAGTGATAATTTGTGGTAGTTTATTGGTGCCAATATGTGGATGGGCTTGATACAAAACTGTTTCGTCAGCACCAAACTGATAAAAAAGGCGTAAGATTTTTTCGATACTGCCTCTTTTGTTGCTTCTGGTATACAATTTACCATCGCTATAAGTGCCTGCACCTCCTTCTCCATAGCAATAATTACTTTCTGGATCCACAATCCCTTCCTTATTTAATCTTGCTAAGTCTCTACGTCTTGTGCGCACATCTTTACCCCTTTCTAAAACGATTGGCTTTAGTCCTAATTGAATACATTCCAAGGCTGCGAATAAGCCCGCAGGTCCAGCCCCAATAATATGGACTTCTTTCGCATTTTTTGGAAGGATAGGAAAATGGTAGGGTTCGATGTCTCGATCCGAAACTGGCTCTTCTATGAAAACCTGAAGCGTTAGGTTCATCCATATTTGTTGACGGCTTCTGGCGTCAATGGATTGCTTCAAAATATGATAGCCATTGACCTGGCTAATGGATTTGCCAAGCGCTTGCGCTATAGCTGCTAATAAAACCGAAGCATTGGCTGCGTCGGCTGGACTAATTCTTAGTTGTATCGTTGTTTGCATAGGGGTTAGGTGTTTATCCTAAAAATGCTTGAGACTTAATATAGGTCTATACTATTCTAGAAAGGCAAGTCGTCGCTGCCCTCAGCTGGATCTCCAGCAGGCATATCAAAATAGGCGCCAGCATCAGAAGGAGCCACATTACCACCAAGGGCAACTGCTTCCATTCTCCAAGCATCTAAATTGGTGATATAATTGTCTTTTCCGTCCTTGTTCCACTTGGAACCTTTGATATTAAAGAGGACTTTCACCGTATCCCCGATATTGAATCGGTCAGGCATGGCAGTTCTGTCTTGAACACATTGAAATTTTACGTAATTCGTGATGGTTTTGCCATTGATGTCTTCCGACTTCTCAATCACAAATTCTCTTGTTTTAAACGTCTCTTTTCTTTGTATTGTCTCGTATTTGGCAATCAATTTGCCGACTAATTCGTAGCTCATAGAATGGTTTATAGCTATAAAGGTAGCGATATTTGATCATAACTGTTTGGTGCTGAATTAAAACAATTCCTGGCAAGGACCTATGCCCAAATTTTTGATTCTTTTTTGAAAAAAAATAAGTGGATAAAATACAATTTTTTAAGAAAATATATATAACTTGAACGCCAGACTTAACGGATAGAAGACCCCAAGTATAGGCGCATAGGACACATGTAAAAAAAATGGAAAAAAAAAGTTTTTTTTTCAACAGAAAGAGCTCATATTCGCATACCGGTTTACTAGAAGTAGTATATGGAGAAAATATTATCACTTATTCACGTTTAAAGGGTTAGATTTAAGAAATGGCTAATAGTGCAGATTTAATTTGGGCAAATTGTTTAAAAATCATCAAGGATATTGTTGAATGGCAGCATTTCAAGACTTGGTTCGAGCCTATTCAACCAGTTGAATTGAAAGACCAGGTCTTAATGATCCAGGTGCCTAGCCAATTTTTTTACGAATACATAGAAGAACATTACGTTAACCTATTAGCAAAAACACTAAAGCGTGAGCTTGGTAAAGATGCTAGATTAGAATACCGTATCATGGTGGATAGTGGTGCCAATGGTTCTAAGAATAAAGGCTCAATGGATTTGCCAGCAAGTGGCATGAAAACATACAATAACAACGAGATGAATTTCCCGTTGGTGATTGATAGCCCAGTGAAGAATCCTTTTGTGATTCCAGGTTTAAAGAAAATGCAAATCGATCCTCAGTTAAATCATAATTATACATTTGATTCATTCATAGAGGGAGACTGTAATAGGGTTGCGCGCCGTGCTGGTAAGACAGTAGCTGAAAAGCCGGGTGCCAATTCCTTCAACCCATTGGTAATTTATGGTGGGGTAGGATTAGGAAAAACACATTTGGCGCAAGCCATTGGAAATGATGTAAAACGCATTCATCCAAATAAAGTGGTTCTGTATGTTAGTTCTGAGAAATTCATCAACCAGTTCCAAGACCATAGCCGTAACAACGCCATCAACGATTTCATACATTTTTATCAGTTAATAGACGTCTTGATCATCGACGATGTTCAGTTTTTTAACAGAGCAGAAAAATCTCAAGACGCATTCTTTGCCATCTTCAACCATTTACATCAAAGTGGAAAACAATTGGTATTGACTTCTGATAAAGCACCAAAAGATTTAGAAGGATTACAAGAGCGTTTATTAAGTAGATTCCGTTGGGGTTTGAGTGCGGACATTCAAGTACCAGACTACGAAACAAGAATAGAGATATTAGAGAAGAAGATGAAGGCCGATGGATTAGATATGCCTAAGGAAGTAGTGAAGTACGTGGCATACAATATTAATACGAACGTAAGAGAATTAGAAGGTGCGTTGATTTCATTATTAGCACAGTCTTCTTTAAATAAAAAAGAAATTGACGTTGAATTAGCGAAGAAGGTATTACGCAACTTTGTGAAAACAAGCAGCAAAGAAATCACCATCGATGCCATCCAAAAAATGGTATGTGAATTCTTCGAAGTGCCTTACGACAAATTGTTACAAAAAACACGTAAGCGTGAGATTGTACAAGCACGTCAAATCACCATGTACCTTGCAAAAGCGTTCACAAAGAATTCATTAAAAACAATCGGAGAGCATTTTGGTGGCCGCGATCACACAACGGTGATCCACTCTTGCCAAACTGTGAAGGATTTAATGGATACAGACTCTATGTTTAGAGAGAATGTAATGGAGTTGACACAGAAAGTACAGCTGGCAGCTATGTAGTCTTAACTTAGACTGAACCTCCTGATAGATAAGCAAATAAGATATTGGTCCGGATTGAACTTAATTTAGTTTATTCCGGACTTTTTTTAGGAATTTAACTTACTAGTGCTTATTTTTGCACCCCTCGAAAGAGGTTTCGGAGGAGAGGTGGATGAGTGGCTGAAATCAGTAGTTTGCTAAACTGCCGTACGGGTTAAACTGTACCAAGGGTTCGAATCCCTTCCTCTCCGCTCTTAAGTTCTTATCTTGGATTTTATACCGGTTAACAATATTTACAATGCAAATTGTAATAGGAACGGGAAGTAGCGCAGGCCGGTAGCGCACTTGGTTTGGGACCAAGGGGTCGCAGGTTCGAATCCTGTCTTCCCGACCAACACGAAAAAAACCTCTACAAGTCATTGAAAATCAATGAGTTTTGTAGTGGTTTTTTATTTAATATCAAAACATAACCCATACCATAACCTTTTTAAGATTTAATTGTATTTTAGTATTACAATTAAATACCATGGGAGTATCATTAGTCATAGTCAAAACAGATGTGAAAGTATTGAATGGAAAGAAGGTCTGTCCTTTACAATTACAATACAAATACAAAGGAACTTACAAACGATTTCCAACGAAGGAATATATTGAACCAAAATACTGGAAGTCAGGAGTGGTTTCAAATCGTTGTCCGAACTATACTCAAATAATCAAAAGGGTTACATCCGTTAGAACCAAATTGGAAGGTATCATTACTGAACTGATTGAAAATGGTGATATACCTACACCAATAATGGTCAAAATCAATTACGAAAAGAAGGTTGAAACACAAACGAAGAAACAACCAAAATCAAAGAGTTTTTGGAGTTCCTATGATTTGTTCTTAAAAGATAAGGAAAGGTATCATAGGGGATATACTAAAACATTGATTTCATTACAGAATACACTTCTAAAATTTGAAATTGATACTAAACATAAGTTAACCTACGATTACATTTTATATGGAAGATTTGAAACTGAATTTAAAACCCATTGTTTAGATATTGAATTACCAACAAAAGAAGGTTCAAAAGAAAAGAAAGTAGGTTTATCAAACAACTATGTAAACAAGTTATTTTCAAATCTAAAAATCTTTTTATCGTGGAGTAAAGAACAAAGATTTATTACTGAAACTAAAAGGTTCAAACCACTTAAAATGGTTAGAAATGAAGTGTTAGTTTATTTGAATACAGAGGAAGTGAAAAAGATGTATGATTACAAAGAGTATGATTATCCAAAAACCTATACTAATTGTGAGGTGGTCAAAGATATAGATAAGGATGGTAAAACACTTTATTGGAACAATTTAGAACTGATAAAAGACATATTCACTTTTCAATGTAGTGTTGGTTGTAGATGGGGTGATATTCATAAAATGAATGTTGGAATGTTTAAGATTGAGAAAGGGTTCTTTGTTTGGACAATGGAAAAAACAAAGGATAATGTTATAGTCCCTGAAAATCCAATCTCATTAGGAATTTTTAGAAAGTATTCAAAAAATAAATCATTAAGTCAAAAATTATTTCCCAAATATTCACAACCCAATTTCAACTTACATCTAAAAGACATTGGAAAAGAGTTAGGATTTAAGAGATTAGTCAAACGAGAAATAATGGTAGGGGGTGAATTAAGAAAGGGAAGTGAAAAGGATGTGTTTACTTATGAATTATTATCTTCTCATAGTGGAAGAAGAAGTTTCATAAAAAATCTAATTGATATGGGAACAATGGATAACTGGTCCATTATGAAACTATCAGGTCACAAAACATTGAGTTCTTTTCAGAAATATGTTTCTGTAAATAAAGATGATATTAAGAAGGGTCAGGATTTATATTCTAAAGAGTTTGATGTAGATAAGGATAGAGAAATTAAAGAGTTTATTAGAAAGTATCCAATGGAGATAGTATTACCTTACTACCTCAAGATGAAAAAGTCATAAAAAATCCCCGTCCTTGTGAGACGGGGTGGGTTAGACATGTTTTATGTCTAACTTTTCACTTTATTTTTTTGAAGATTTACCTATTTAATTCATCCAGAACTAGTATCAGTTCTCTTTCTGATTTAATAGTGTTTAAGTCATTTTCTGAAATGGTAATAGGTGTTCCTTTTAAATCATGAAACTTCATCCATTTTCTCCATAAATTAAATTTCTGTTCTTGGAAACCGTATGTTTCTAAAAACTTAATTTTCCTTGATGTTCTGATTCTCATCTTATTTGTTTTTAATTGTTAATAATTCAAAATATTTATTGTGTAACATTATTACGAAATTTTCCAACCCAATTCTATGAACAAAGTTTGTTTTACATTCTTCATATCTATTTAACCATGTCACAGAATAGATTGAATTTGTTTCATACTCTAATTCTATAAAGTCATTGATATATCCGTTCACGATAGGAGTATATCTATTTTTCACTTGTTTAAATTCCAATTATTTACTTTGTAGTCCTTTTTTCATAATATTTATTTAACAAAAAAGGGGAGTGATTTCTCATTCCCCTTTTAAGGTTTTTGTTTATTGATTAATTGAATATTTTTTATCAAAAAAAATATCACTATCTGGGTAAAATTTTTGAATTATATCTTCACATAATTCTTCTAACATTTCGTCTCTTTCTTCTGTTCCATTTTCCCAACCCCATCTAAAATATGTATTATTCAAAATATCATATACTTCACTTTTTTTTAAAATAACCCTCTCTCTAATTTTTTTATAAAAGGGTTTAGACTTTATATCCCCAATTATCAAATCAACAATATCATCAATCTCAAAACCAGTTACAAGAATATTTTCAGGATGTTTTATTATATCTTTATATAATGAGTTAATGTTTCTATACTTTTTCATCTTCTTTAATTTTTGTTTTTAATAATTGTAATTCTGTCACTAAATCATTAATCTTCTCCTTTAAGAACTCAATGTGTTCATCTTTGTTATGGAGATTGATTACTAATTGTTCTTCTAACTTTGGGTATTTACTTCTGTAATACCTTTTTCGTTCGTTTAAATAATTCATACTCATCACTTTTTCTTTAATCGTTTTAAAATTGGTAAATTATTTTTGTCATATTTTAAATTCAACCATTCGTCGTATGTTCCTTCAAATCCATTCTCAACATCTCTCAACATTATTAGTATATCCATCACACACCAGTTTCTAAAGAACTTCAATTCTTCTCCTTTTTCTTCACTATAAACAAATCCAATTTGTTTAATTGGATGTTCAATAAATCCCTCTAAAAGAACTTCCATTACATCTGTTATTTCACAATTCATTTTGTTTAATTTAAATTTGTTTCTTTACTATAAATTCCTTTATGATTTTCTTTCATAGTTTTTTCCCATTCATCGTATTTCATAATCCCAACTTTATCACAATAAATTCCTTTGTCTAATAGGATAAATTCTATTTTTATACCAAATTCATTCCATTCACTTATTTGATTTTTATTTATTGTTTCTATTACTTTAAAACTTTTCATTTTTGGGATATAACTCAATATCAATTTTGGGAACATTTCATCTTTTTTATTCTCACTTATATCTTTACTTCTTATTAGTTCGTCAATATTATCTAATGGGTTCCCAAACTTTTTAAAATCTTCATAAACCATCATCATATCATCATAATCCACAACGAAACTTTTTAATTGAACCTCTTTATGGTTCTGTTGGATTATTTCAGTTGTAATTCCAACTTTTCTTTTTATACCCAATATTTGGATATCTGAATTGATATTATACCAACCATTTCTATCTATCTTTTTCATAATTTTTATATTTTATTTAATTCAACTTCTAATGATTTCGGAAATTCAAATTCCCATAGTAATTTTTCAATAGTTTCAAACTCTTTTACTAATTTTATACTATCATCTTTATACTGATAACCTTTTTCATTTTTTTTGATTTCAGATATACAAATATTTGTTCCATTTCCACCACTCCAATCAATTTTTAGTGTCAGAGTTTTGTCTTCAATTTTTTTGGATATAATTTTTGGTTCTATCCATTTTATACCAATTATGTGTATAATGTTTTTTTGTTGTTTTTCCATGTTTTAATTTTTTTATGGATTTATAAAATATTCATCATATCCATAGGACTGACATAGGAGTATTATTACTCCAATTAGTTCATCTATTCCGAAAGGGATTGATATAGGTGAATACCACACCTAAAGGTTGTTTTACTTCTAACTTCTCTGAATGAAGGGTAAATTGGATTGAGACTTAATTACCGAAATCTCAATCTCTGTGTCCTAATCTATTATATAAGGTATTCAGAATAGGACGGATGGGATATATTTCCCAAACTAGAATACTAAATTACGACAAATTTCTGATAATACCAAATAAATCTTAATAAAATGGGTATAAAAAACAACATAAAACACTGTAAATCAAG
>Ga0209598_10001233_pt1 | contig 21000 bp, 14 predicted proteins | sample M_140807_EF_Meta_FD_187317 | JGI IMG/M metagenome (GOLD analysis project Ga0209598, IMG submission 187317) | Freshwater microbial communities from Lake Montjoie, Canada to study carbon cycling - M_140807_EF_MetaG (SPAdes) (version 2) | ecosystem: Environmental > Aquatic > Freshwater > Lake...
AACTCACTACCCGGCTGCAGCAGGCTCTAGCCGAGGCCCAGAGCCGCGCGGTTGGCAACGACAATCCTTACATCGAGCCGGCTCACCTGCTGGCCGCCCTGCTTGACGAGCCGGAAGGTGGCATCGGCGGCCTGATCGCCCGCGCTGGGGGCAATGTCCCGGCGCTTAAGCAGGCCCTCAGCGCAGCGCAGTCGCGGCTGCCCAAGGTCGAGGGCAACGCCGGCGAGGTCACGGTCTCGCGCGAACTCGGCAACCTGCTCAACCTTGCCGACAAAGACGCGCAAAAGCGTGGCGATAGCTTTGTCGCCTCCGAGCTTGTCCTGCTGGCGATGGTCGCCGACAAGGGCGACACCGGCCGCCTACTGCGCGACACCGGACTCAGCAAGGCCGCGCTGGACAGCGCCATCACCGCTGTACGGGGCAGTGAGGCGGTCGGCAGCGCCGACGCCGAGCAGCAACGCGAGGCCCTGATGAAATACTGCCTCGACCTCACCGACCGGGCGCGCAAGGGCAAGCTCGACCCGGTGATTGGCCGCGACGACGAGATCCGCCGCGTCATTCAGATCCTGCAACGGCGCAGCAAAAACAATCCAGTGCTGATTGGCGAGCCTGGTGTCGGCAAAACCGCCATCGTCGAAGGATTGGCGCAGCGCATCGTCAACGGCGAAGTGCCCGAATCGCTCAAAGACAAGCGTGTACTGGTGCTGGACATGGCAGCGCTGCTGGCCGGTGCCAAGTACCGCGGCGAATTTGAAGAGCGACTCAAAGCAGTGCTCAAAGACATCGCGAAGGATGAAGGTCAGACGATTGTTTTTATTGATGAACTTCATACGATGGTAGGTGCAGGAAAAGCGGATGGTGCGATGGACGCCGGCAACATGCTGAAACCGGCCCTCGCTCGCGGCGAGCTGCACTGCGTCGGCGCTACCACGCTGGACGAATACCGCAAGTACATCGAGAAGGATGCTGCGCTGGAGCGGCGCTTCCAGAAGGTGCTGGTCGGCGAGCCCTCTGTGGAAAGCACCATCGCCATCTTGCGTGGCTTGCAGGAGCGCTACGAGTTGCACCACGGCGTCGACATCACTGACCCGGCCATCATCGCGGCTGCCGAGCTGTCGCATCGTTACATCACCGACCGCTTTTTGCCGGACAAAGCCATCGACCTGATCGATGAGGCCGCCAGCCGTATCCGCATGGAAATCGACTCGAAGCCGGAAACGATGGACAAGCTCGACCGCCGTCTGATTCAGCTCAAGATCGAGCGCGAGGCGGTGCGCCGGGAAAAGGACGAGGGCTCTCGCAAACGTTTCACTCTCATCGAAGACGAGATCGCGCGGCTCGAACGCGACTATGCCGATCTCGATGAGGTCTGGAAGGCCGAGAAAGCCGCGGTGCAGGGCAGCCAGCACATCAAAGAACAAATCGAGGCCCTGCGTCTGCAGATGGATGATCTCAAGCGAAAAGGCGACTGGCAAAAGCTGTCTGAAATCCAGTATGGCGAACTGCCCAAGCTCGAAGCCTCGCTTAAGGCGGCAGAAAGCGCGAGTGCAAGCGCCACCGCCAAGCCACGCCTGCTCCGCACCCAAGTCGGCGCTGAGGAAATCGCCGAGGTGGTGAGTCGAGCGACGGGCATTCCGGTCAGCAAGATGATGCAGGGCGAGCGCGAAAAACTGCTGAAGATGGAAGAGCGTCTGCACGGCCGCGTGGTGGGTCAGGACGAGGCGGTGCGCTTGGTGGCCGACGCCATCCGCCGCTCGCGCGCCGGTCTGTCAGACCCCAATCGCCCCTATGGCAGCTTCTTATTCCTAGGTCCCACGGGTGTCGGCAAGACCGAACTCTCGAAGGCGCTGGCCGAGTTCTTGTTTGACAGCGAAGAGCAACTGGTGCGCATCGATATGAGCGAATTCATGGAGAAGCACAGCGTCTCGCGGCTGATCGGCGCGCCACCGGGCTACGTCGGCTACGAGGAAGGTGGCACCTTGACCGAGGCGGTGCGGCGCCGGCCGTACAGCGTCATCCTGCTCGACGAGGTCGAGAAGGCCCACCCGGACGTCTTCAATGTGCTCCTGCAAGTGCTCGATGACGGTCGTCTTACCGATGGGCAGGGCCGAACCGTGGATTTTCGCAACACTGTGGTGGTGATGACCAGCAACTTGGGTAGCCAGCAGATCCAGGCCATGGTCGGCGACGAGTATCAAGTGGTGAAGCTGGCGGTGATGGCCGAGGTCAAGATGCATTTCAGGCCGGAGTTCATCAACCGCATCGACGAGGTGGTGGTGTTCCACGCGCTGGACGAGGCCAATATCGCCCGCATCGCCGACATCCAGCTCGCGCGTCTGCGGCAACGGATGGCCGGCATGGACATCGGTTTGGTGGTCAGCGATGCCGCACTCGCCGAACTCGCGAAAGCGGGCTTCGACCCGGTGTTCGGGGCCCGACCGCTCAAGCGCGCCATCCAGAGCCAAATCGAGAATCCGCTGGCCAAGCGCATCCTCGACGGCAGTTTCGCAGCCAAGGACGTTGTGAGCGTCGACATAAAAGCCGGCGTGTTCGTTTTCGCCAAAGCGGGGGTGCACTGAACAAGTGCTCGCACAGCCTGTCCGATTTGCAACACGGTCCGGAGGTCACACCATGCAACCGCTTCAGTACGGCCTTACCCGCCCCGCCACCGGTTCTGTGCTGTTGCTCTGCGCGGTCCTAACGGCCTGCGCGGCACCGGGACAACCGTCGCGCCTTGTCTCGCGTAGTGGCGAGGCGGTGGCTGCCGCCCAAACGACATTCCCCATGAGCCTTGACGACGTCCGTCGATGGCTGCGCGATGGCAAAACGGTAACCGAGACGCTGGCCGAGCTTGACCGCACCAGCACCGTGATTGACATCAAACCGTCCGAAGTTCCGGGGCTGGTCGCGTCCGGGGTGCCGCCGGAAGTGCTCGACTGGATGCACCAGCGGCAACTCGACGCCCAGTCCGACAGTTGCAACACGCGCATCGCGCAGCAACAGCAGCAACATCTGCAGGACTTGTTGCGCCAGCGTAACGAGTGCGAACTGCAGGCCTACCGTTACCCGGGCTGGGCGCCCTACCCGTACTTCTACGGCCCTTACCCGCGCCGACGCTTCTAGGCGAGTTTGCCGGCCACCCAGGCTGTGACGGCGGCCAGTGCAGCTGGCAAGTGCTCCGGCTGCGTACCGCCCGCCTGCGCCATGTCCGGACGACCGCCGCCCTTGCCCCCGATCTGACCAGCAACGAAGTTGACCAGCTCGCCAGCCTTGACCTTGCCCGTGAGGTCCGGCGTCACACCGGCGATGAGCGTGACCTTGCCCTCGCTCACGCTGGCCAGCACCACCGCCGCGCTCTTGAGCGTAGCGCGCAGCTTGTCGACTGCCTCGCGCAAGGCGTTGGCGTCGGCGCCCTCCAAAGTGGCGGCCAAGACTTTTGCGCCACTGACATCCACCGCTTGTCCGGCCAGCGCATCGCCGGCCCCTGCGGCCATCTTCGCCTTGAGCGCAGACAGCTCCTTCTCGAGCGCGCGGCTCTGCTCGATCACCTGCTCGATCCGTGCCGCGGCCTGCTCCGGCGCGACCTTGACCAGCGCAGCGATGCGCGCAAGCTCACGCTCGGCCGTCGCGACGAGCGCCAGCGCGCCCTCCCCGGTCGCCGCCTCGATGCGCCGCACGCCGGCCGCAACGCCCGACTCGGCATAAATCTTGAACAGACCGATGTCGCCGGTGCGCGACACGTGCGTGCCGCCGCACAGCTCGCGGGATGAGCCGATGTCGAGCACGCGCACCTCGTCGCCATACTTTTCGCCGAACAGCATCATTGCGCCGGTCTTCTGCGCGTCCTCGATGCCCATCACCCGCGCCTCGGTCGCTGCATTAGCGAGGATCTCGGCATTCACCCGCCGCTCGATCTCGGCGATCTCGTCCGCCGTCACCGGCTGCGTGTGCGAGAAGTCGAAGCGCGTCTTGTCAGCATCCACCAGCGAGCCTTTCTGCTGCACGTGGGCTCCCAGCACCTGGCGCAGCGCTTTGTGCATCAGGTGGGTGGCGCTGTGGTTGCGCATGGTCGCGGTGCGGCTAGCGGCGTCGACGCGCGCCTTGACTGTGTCGCCGATGCGCAGCGCACCCGTCGCCACCACCCCATGGTGGCCAAACACCGCCGCCTGGATTTTCTGCGTGTCCTCAACCTCGAACAGCCCGTCTGGCCCGCGCAGCAGGCCGCGGTCACCGACTTGCCCGCCCGATTCGGCATAGAACGGCGTTTCATCCAGCACCACCACGCCGACCTCGCCCTCGTGCAGGGCTTCGACAGCGGCACCGCCGCGATACAGCGCCACCACGCGGGCGTCGGTATCGAGCCGCTCGTAACCGTGGAACGTGGTCTGCGGGCCGCTGTAGTCGAGGTTGGCGCTCATCTTGAACTTGCCAGCTGCGCGCGCCTGCGCCTTCTGACGCGCCATGGCGGCCTCGAAGCCGGTCTCGTCGACGCTGACGCCGCGCTCGCGGCAGACGTCCGCCGTGAGGTCGAGCGGGAAGCCATAGGTGTCGTGCAGCTTGAAGGCGGTCTCGCCGTCAATGTCCCCCGCAGCGATGGCGTTTTCCAGAATGTCCATGCCGTTGGCGATGGTGGCGAAGAAGCGCTCCTCCTCCTGCCGCAGCACGTCTGAGACGCGCTGCGACTGCGCGGCGAGGTCGGGATAGGCGCCGCCCATCTCGGCGACCAGATCCGGCACCAGTTTGTGGAAGAAGGCGGCGCGTGCACCTAGCTTGTAGCCATGGCGGATCGCCCGACGGACGATGCGACGCAGCACATAGCCGCGGCCTTCGTTGCCGGGGATGACGCCGTCGCTCACCAGGAAGGCGCAGGCGCGGATGTGGTCGGCGATGACCTTGAGTGAGGGCGAGTCGTGGTCGGCGGACTGTGTCTCCCGCGCGGCGGCAGCGATGAGGTGCCGGAACAGGTCGATCTCGTAGTTGCTGTGCACGCCCTGCAGCACGGCCGAGATGCGCTCAAGCCCCATGCCGGTGTCGACGCTGGGCCGAGGCAACGGGTGCAGCACGCCCGCCTCGTCGCGGTTGTACTGCATGAACACGTTGTTCCAGATTTCGATGAAGCGGTCGCCGTCCTCGTCGGCGCTGCCGGGCGGCCCGCCGGGGATATGCGGACCGTGGTCGTAGAAGATCTCGGTGCACGGCCCGCAGGGGCCGGTGTCGCCCATCATCCAGAAGTTGTCAGACGCGTAGCGCGCACCCTTGTTGTCGCCGATGCGGATGATGCGGTCGGCGGGTACACCCACCACATCCTTCCAGATGCCGTAGGCCTCGTCGTCCTCGGCGTAGACGGTGACCAGCAGGCGCTCAGGCGGTAGCTTGAAGACGCCGGTCAGCAATTCCCAGGCGTAGGCGATGGCGTCGCGCTTGAAGTAATCGCCAAAGCTGAAGTTGCCCAGCATCTCGAAGAAGGTGTGGTGGCGCGCGGTGTAGCCGACGTTCTCGAGGTCGTTGTGCTTGCCGCCGGCACGCACACACTTCTGGCTGCTTGTGGCGCGGGTGTAGGGCCGCTTGTCAAAGCCGAGAAAAACGTCTTTGAACTGGTTCATCCCCGCGTTGGTGAACAGCAGCGTCGGGTCGCCGTGCGGCACCAACGCGCTCGAGGCCACCACGGTGTGGCCCTTGCCGGCGAAGAAGTCGAGGAACTGTTGGCGGATCTGGCTGCTGTTCATCTCAATTTCCGTAAAGGCCCCCACAAGCCACCTTAAGCATGGTCTCTTCGCGACTGCCCTTTGCTACCCCAAGGGCGCGCCCTCGCAATGACGCGGGCACCCCTTCAGCGACGGTGTCGCCACGTTCGCCAATCAGCTTGCGTTCAAGGACCGTCACCGTGCCAGCTCGACAATCGAACTCGAGCCAGGTCTTCATGCGCTTGAAGGTGTCGGCGCGGTTATCGTCGGCGTAGGGCAAGGTCTCGGTCTTCTGGAACACATACTGCACCTCGGCAGCCACTGTCGAACCCTTGGGCGACACCGATTCCTGATTGAGCGAGACGATCGCCAGCTCGTCGTTGACGATCGGAAACCACATCACCGCCATCACCGGATTCGCAATGGCAAGCGCAACCAGAATTACGCTCCAACGACTAGCGCGCATTGCTGTTCGCCGGTTGGGGTGCGGCAGAAGGTCCATCGGGGGCTCCGGTCGTCTGTGGATATTGAAAAAAGGTCTCGTCGCCACGCACCATACCGATCTCGCGGCGAGCGCGCTCATCCACGGCATCCAGGCCAGACTTGAGGTCTTCGACGTCGGCATGGCCGATCGCATTTCCCTGACGCAGGGCATCCTGCTTGGCCTGTAGCGCCGTGATGTCCCGCTCCAGCGACCATATCCTCAGCCAGCCACCCTTGCCCACCCAAAGCGCGTACTGGAGGATTGCCAGCACGGCGATCAGGGCCAGAGTGGCGAGTCGCATCCTCAACGACCCCCTGCGCCGCCCTTAAGCGCGCTGGCGAAAGGCCGACCGGCCGAGGTACACCGCCACCTCGCCAAGATCCTCTTCGATGCGAAGCAACTGGTTGTACTTGGCCAGACGATCCGAACGCGACAGCGAACCGGTCTTGATCTGCCCGGCATTGGTGGCGACAGCGATGTCGGCGATGGTGGTGTCCTCAGTCTCGCCGGAACGGTGCGAAACCACCGCCGTGTAGCCATTGCGCCGTGCAAGGTCGATGGCAGCGAAAGTCTCGGTCAGCGTGCCAATCTGGTTGACCTTGATCAGAATCGAGTTGGCGATGCCCTTGTCGATGCCCTCGGCGAGGATCGCCGGGTTGGTGACAAAAATGTCGTCGCCAACCAACTGAACCGAAGTGCCAAGGCGTTGGGTCAGCAGGCTCCAGCCGTCCCAGTCGTGCTCGCTCATGGCGTCTTCAATGGTGACGATGGGGTAACGGGCACACCAGTCAGCGAGGTAATCGACGAACTCGGCCGAACTCAGCGTGCGGCCCTCAGATTCGAGGACGTACTTGCCGTCGTGGTAAAACTCCGACGCCGCGCAGTCCAGACCGATGGCGATGTCGATACCCGGCTCGTAACCCGCAACCCGGATCGCCTCCATGATCAGACCGAGGGCAGCCTCATTCCCTGGAAGATTGGGCGCGAATCCGCCCTCGTCGCCCACGGAGGTGGCCAATCCTTTGGCGTGGAGCAACTTTTTGAGCGCATGGAACACCTCCGAGCCGTAGCGCAAGGCATCACGGAAGGTCGGCGCGCCCAAGGGGACGATCATGAATTCTTGCAGGTCGAGGCTGTTGTCAGCGTGAGCGCCACCGTTGATGACGTTCATCAGCGGCACCGGCAGCGTGACGCCGCCCATGCCGCCCAAATAGCGGTACAGCGGCAAGCCAGCCTCGGCGGCAGCGGCTTTGGCAACGGCCATCGACACTGCCAACATGGCGTTGGCGCCCAGGCGGCCCTTGTTCTCGGTGCCGTCAAGGTCGATCAAAGTGTGGTCGATGAACGCTTGTTCAGACGCGTCCAAGCCGATGATTGCTTCGCAGATCTCGGTATTCACCGCCTCAACCGCGCGTAACACACCCTTGCCGCCGTAACGGGTTGCGTCGCCATCGCGGAGTTCCAGTGCCTCTTTGGTGCCAGTGGATGCGCCCGAAGGCACGGCGGCGCGGCCCATCTCGCCCGACTCGAGCAAAACGTCGGCCTCGACGGTGGGGAATCCGCGGGAGTCGAGAACCTCGCGGGCGATGACATCAACGATTGCGCTCATGGTGAATCCTCAGGTTTTGTGCAAGGTGCGGCCTGCCGCGCCAGTTTTCCGCGCGAGGGCGGCGCGCACGTAGGCGATGAACAGCGGATGCCCGGTGCGCGGGTTGCTGGTGAATTCCGGGTGGAACTGGCAAGCCACAAACCATGGGTGATCGGGCAACTCGATCATCTCGCACAAATCGGTGCCCGGTGCGCGCCCAGCGACGCGCAAGCCCTTGGTTTCGAGTTCAGCCAGCAGTGTGTTGTTGACTTCGTAACGGTGACGGTGACGCTCGGTGATCTGGTCGGCGCCGTAGATGCTGCGTGCCAAGCTGCCATCGGCCAGCTGGCAGGCCTGTCCGCCAAGTCGCATCGTGCCGCCAAGGTCGGACGAGGCGTCACGGCGCTCGAGCCGGCCCTCACGATCGAGCCACTCAGTGATCAGCCCGATGACAGGATACGGCGTTTGCGGGTCGAACTCGGTGGAGTGGGCCCCAGCCATTCCGGCGACGTCGCGAGCGAACTCGACCACCGCGAGCTGCATCCCCAAGCAGATGCCGAGGTAGGGTATCGCCTGCTCGCGCGCATACCGAATCGCAGCGATCTTGCCTTCGGTGCCGCGCTTGCCGAAGCCACCGGGCACCAGAATCGCGTCCATCGTCTTCAGCGCATCGCAGCCGCGGGTCTCGATGTCCTCGGAATCGAGGTAATGAATGTTGACCTTCGATCGCGTGTGCATGCCGGCGTGGTTGAGTGCCTCGATCAGCGACTTGTAGCTTTCTGTCAGGTCGACGTACTTGCCGACGAAAGCAATGTCGACACTGTGGGCCGGATGTTGCAAAGCCTCGACCAAGCCTTTCCAGACCGAAAGGTCGGCGGCGCGGGCGAGAATACCGAGCTTGTGGCAGACGATCTCGTCGAGCATCTGGTCGTGAAGCATGGCGGGGATCTTGTAAATGCTATCGGCGTCCACCACGGATATCACCGCCTCGATCGGCACGTTGGTGAACAGCGCGATCTTGCGCCGCTCGTCATCGGGCACCGGCCGGTCAGCGCGGCACAGCAGCACGTCCGGCTGGATACCAATCTCGCGCAATTCCTTCACCGAATGCTGCGTTGGCTTGGTCTTGAGTTCGCCGGCAGTCGGGATATACGGGACCAGCGTCAGGTGCACAAAGCACGTGTTCTGGCGGCCCTCCTCGATGCCCATCTGGCGGATTGCCTCTAGGAACGGCAGCGACTCGATGTCGCCAACCGTGCCTCCAACCTCGACGATGGCCACGTCGGCACCCTCGGCGCCCTGCTTGACATGCAACTTGATCTCGTCGGTGATGTGCGGAATCACCTGAACAGTACGGCCCAAGTACTCGCCACGCCGCTCTTTTTTGATTACGGTCTCGTAGATCTGGCCGGTGGTGAAGTTGTTGCGCTTGCTCATCCGGGCGCGGGTGAAGCGCTCGTAGTGACCAAGGTCGAGGTCGGTTTCGGCACCATCCTCAGTGACGAACACCTCGCCGTGCTGGAACGGGCTCATGGTGCCCGGATCGACGTTGATATACGGGTCGAGCTTGAGCAGCGTCACTTTGATACCGCGCGACTCGAGGATCGCACCCAGTGAGGCTGCGGCGATGCCCTTGCCCAACGAGGACACGACACCACCGGTAACGAAGACGTATTTGGTCATTGCGATCGCGCAGCGGGTAACGCGGCATTCTATCGCAGGCACCGCCGCCACTGCCAGCCATCAGGAGGCGGTGCTATAGTCCGGCTCACATGACGACGGACACTCAAGACAGCCCACGCTTTGATGCGCTCGGCCTCGACCCACTGATCCAGCGGGCCCTCGACGAACTCGGTTACACCGCGCCGACACCAATCCAAGTGCAGGCAGTCCCGGCCGCGATGCAGGGCCGCGACATCGTCGGAATCGCACAGACCGGCACCGGCAAGACCGCCGCCTTCTCGCTGCCGATCCTGCAGCGCATGCTGCCGCACGCCAACACCAGCGCCTCGCCGGCACGGCACCCGGTGCGGGCGCTCATCCTGACGCCCACCCGCGAACTCGCGCTGCAGGTCGAGGAGAGCGTGCGCAACTTCAGCCGCAACACCCCGTTTCGCATCCTCGCCATCTACGGCGGTGTGCCGATGGATCCGCAGGTGCAAGCGCTGCGCAAGGGTGTGGAGATCCTGGTGGCCACCCCGGGCCGTCTGCTCGACCATCTCAAAAGCAAGCTGGTTAATCTTGGTACGGTGCAGCATCTGGTGCTCGACGAGGCCGACCGCATGCTCGACATGGGGTTTATCGACGACATCCGCAGCATCGTCGCCAAGGTGCCGCAACAGCGGCAAACGCTGTTCTTCTCGGCCACCTTTTCGCCGGAGATCCGCAAGCTGGCCGATTCGCTGCTCCGCGACCCAGTGACAGTGGAAGTGGCCCGGCGCAACTCGCCGGCCGATCTGGTCAACCAGCAGATCGTCGAGGTCGATTCCGACCACAAGCGCAACGCCTTGGTTGCCATCATCCGCGAGCGGCAACTGGCGCAAATCCTGGTGTTTTGCGGCACCAAGCTCGGCGCCAACCGGCTGACGCAGAACCTGATCCGCGAGGGCTTGCAGGCCGCCGCCATCCACTCCGACAAAACGCAGGGCGAGCGCATCAAAGCGCTGGACGCATTCAAGGCCGGCGAGTTGAACCTGCTGGTGGCCACCGACGTGGCGGCGCGCGGCATCGACATTGACCAGCTGCCGATGGTCATCAACTTCGACCTGCCGAACAACCCCGAGGACTACGTGCACCGCATCGGTCGCACGGGCCGCGCGGGTTGTCCCGGTGAAGCGATCTCGCTGGTGAGCCCGGAAGAACAGCGCGCGCTGGCTGATATCGAACATCTTCTCAAGCGACCGATCCCGCGCATCCCGGCGCCACGTACTGAGCGCGGTTCCAGTCGCGGAGAGGCCCGCAGCAGCGAGGGACGCACACGCGAGCGCGACGAGCGTCCGCGCGCAATGCCGCCGCTGCGCGATCCGGCCACCGAGATCGACCCCATGGCGCTGCCTGCCAGCGCGTTCCAGTCGGTTGAACCGCGTCGCACCCTACCGCCCGCACAGCGCCGCCGCGGCACCGCCGAGGTTCCGGCCCTGCTGCGCCCGCCGCCGAAAGCCGACACGCCCGTCAGCTAATGGCCTGGCTGGTGTTGGCCGGCCTGGTCGGCGGTTTCGCGCTCTGGCTGGATGGCCTGAAGGCCCGTGATCTCGCGCTCACCGTCGCTCGCCAACAGACCGAGCGCCTGCGTCTGCAGTTGTTGGACGACACCGTGGCGCTGCGGCGCATGCGCGTCATACGCACTGCATCCGGCTGGCTGGCGCCGACGCGGGTCTACACGTTTGAATTCACTGAGACCGGCGACAACCGCCGGCAAGGCTTCGTGACCCTGGGACCTGATCGTCCACCACACGTCGAGCTGGAAGCCTATCGGGACGTCAGCGGCTGGCACTAGCGCCTAAGCCAGCGCCCAGTGCAGGGCCTGCTCGACACATTGAGGTTGATGCGGGTCTAACATCCGGTCGATCGGAAGCTGTCTGAGCCAAGTGAGTTGGCGACGCGCCAGTTGGCGGCTGGCAGCCTGGCCCGTCGCGCGCAGGCTGGCAGCGTCTAACTCTCCCTCCAGAAACGCCCACGCCTGCCGGTACCCGACGCAGCGCATCGCTGGCATCGCCGGGTTCAGCGCGTGACGCTGGCGTAGGGTGCGCAGCTCGTCGACCAAGCCGGCGTCGAGCATCGCATCGAAGCGCGCGTCGATGGCGGCATGCAGGCGCCGTCGATCGCCGGGCACCAGCGCCAACACCGACGCCCGCAGCGGCGGCGCAGCGGCCTGCCCGGCGTAGAGCTGCTCGATCGGCTCGCCGGTGAGCGCCAGCAGTTCCAGCGCGCGCTGAATCCGCTGACGGTCGGACGGACGGATGCGGGCTGCCGCCACCGCGTCGCGCTGCGCCAACTCAGCATGCATCGCCGCTACCCCACGTTCCGCGAATTGCGCGTCGATGTCGGCTCGCAGCGTCGCATCGGCCTGGGGCAGTTCCGCCAGTCCCACCAGCAGCGCCCGCAGATACAGCATGGTGCCGCCCACCAGCAGCGGCACCCGGCCGCGGCGGGTGATGTCGTCGACCAGGCGCAGCGTATCGCGGACAAACTGCCCCGCCGAGTAACTCCCAGTCGGGTCGACGATGTCGATCAAGTGGTGCGGCACCGCCGAACGCTCGGCGACGCTTGGTTTTGCGGTGCCGATGTCCATGCCACGGTAGACCAGCGCCGAGTCGACACTAATGATCTCCACCGGAAGTTGCTGCGCCAACGCCAGCGCCAGCGCCGTCTTGCCGCTCGCCGTCGGGCCCAGGATCACCCGAACCACTGGCGCGGTCATTGGCCGCGCAAAAACAAAGCGTCCAACTCGGCCAACGGTAGGCTGCGCCAGGTTGGACGGCCATGGTTGCAGTGACCGCCGCGCTCGGTGGCCTCGAGGTCGCGCAGCAGGGCGTTCATCTCCGGGATCGACAGCGCGCGGCCGGCGCGCACCGCGCCATGGCAGGCGCAGGTGGCGAGGAACCGGTCGCGCCGCGCCTGCACCGCCTGGCTCTGCCCGTAGTCGGCCCACTCGTCGAGCAGTTTAGGCAACCAGCGCTGAGCATCGGCCCGCCCCAACACCGCCGGCAGCGCCCGCAGTGCCACTGTCTGCGGACCCAGCGGTGCGGCATCGACGCCCAGCGCCAGCAACTCGTCGCGGTGCTGCGCCGCCGCCAGCGCCGCCTCGCCGCTCACCGCGATGGCCTGCGGCACCAGCAGGGCCTGCTGCTCGATGCGGACGTCCATCTGCGCCTTGAGGCGCTCATAGAGGATGCGCTCGTGGGCCGCGTGCATGTCCACCACCACCAGACCGTCGGTGTTCTGCGCCAGCACGTAGGCCCCGTGCAGCAGCGCCAGCGCATAGCCGAGCGGCGGAACGGCGCTGGCGACGGGGGCCGGTTCGATCGGGTCAGCCGCATCAGCTATCAGCGGAGCGGCGAATCCGGCAGTGTCACCGAGGGCGGCACGCCACGCCGGCGGCGGCGCCGGATCGGCGGTCCAAGTGGGCGCTGTCGGACGGTCGGCAAGGTGCAGCGGCATGCTCTGCTGCACGCCCCAGCGGAGCGCCGCCAGACCAGAGTCGGCCGCTGGAGACATCGCCGATGCGCCTCCGCCCGCCGCCACCGGCACCGCCAGCGTCTGATGAATCGCATGAAACACCAAGCGGTAGAGCGCCTGGCCGTCGCGAAAACGCACCTCGGTCTTGGCCGGATGCACGTTGACGTCCACCCGCGCCGGGTCGATGCCGACAAACAGCACGCACGCAGGGTTGAGCCCACTGTGGAGGATGTCGCGGTAGGCCTCGCGGATGGCATGTGCCAGCATCCGGTCGCGCACGAAGCGGCCATTTACGAAGGTGAACTGCGCGTCCTTCTGCGCGGCCAGCTCTGGACGAAGCGCAACACCGTGCACGCGCACGCCCGCGGCCTCCACCTCGAACGCCAATCCCGCCTCGCCAAAGGCATCACCCAATAGCGCGGCGATGCGCTCGCGGCTGGTCTGCGCCGGCAGTTGCTCGCGCACTTTGCCGTCGACGCTCCAGCGGAATGCCACCTGCGGATGTGCAAGCGCCAGGCGCCGCAGCGCGGCCTCGCAGTGGCCGGTTTCGGTGGACGCGGTCTTGAGGAACTTGCGCCGCGCCGGCGTGTTGAAGAACAAGTCGCGCACGTCGACCGTGGTCCCTGACGCGCGCGCCGCCGGCGTCACCGATGACAGCGTGCCGCCCTCCGACTCGATCTGCCACGCGTGTGCGGCATCGACAGTGGCGCTGCACAAGCGCACCCGCGCTACCGACGCCACCGACGCCAGCGCCTCGCCGCGAAAACCCAGGCTGGCGACGCCCTCTAGGTCGTCAAGGCTGCCGATCTTGCTAGTCGCGTGACGCTCCAGCGCCAGAACGAGGTCTTCGGCGCCGATGCCGCTGCCATCATCGTCGACGGCAATCCGACGAACGCCCCCCTCCTCCAATTGCACGGAAATCTGCCGCGCACCGGCGTCAAGGCTATTTTCCACCAACTCCTTGACCACGGCAGAGGGACGCTCCACCACCTCGCCGGCGGCGATCTGGGAGATAAGCAGATCGGGCAGACGACTGATCACCATCGGTCCAGTATAACGACGGCAGTCCAGCGACGGCCGCCACAGGTACACTCGCCTGCGTTCGCCCTTCGACCTGTCTGCCCATGTCTCTGCTGCAACGACTCCGCCCACGCAAACACGCCGCCTCCGACCAACGCGCCTTTACCCTGATCGAGATGCTGGTTGCTTTGGCGATCGTGGGCATCCTCGGAGCTGTAGCGTTGGCCAGTTACGATGCTTCGGTTGCGCGCAGTCGACGCGCTGCGGCTGTCACCTGCCTCGGTGAACAAGCGGTCGCCCTGGAGCACAGCTTCGGCACCAGCTTGAGCTACCCGGTCGGCTCACCGCCGACGCCGTCATGCAACACCGAGCTGGCGACTCACTATCGCTTCGGCGGCAGCGTCAGCCTTCAGGCGTATCAATTGACCGCCACCCCGCTCGGGCGTCAGGCGAGCGCCGACAGCCCCTGCGGCTGCGTGCTCACACTGGACCAGACCGGCCGCAAAGGCACAGCCGCCGGAGACGCCGCCTGTGCAGCCGACGCGCGGGTTGCGGCCTGCTGGTAAACCGAATCGGGCCAGCAAGCGAACGCAGTCGCGCATCGACGCGTGCCATAATTCGGAGGTCAGCGTAACCCCACGTCGCACGGTCGGCTGCCTGCAGCGGCGACCGTCACAAAGGTATCCATGATCGCTCCTCTACTGAGCCCACGCGGTGTGCGTTTTGTCCCGGTGGTGGCCCTCGCGCTGCTCGCGGCTTGCGGGAAATCCGATGACGCACCGGAGATGTTGTTTGAGTTGCCGCCGCCACGGGTCGCACTCAGTCCAGCACAGATGATCGACGCACCGGTGAACTTTGAATACCCGGCCAGGGCGAGCGGCTCGCGCGAAGTCGACATCCGCGCCCGCGTCAGCGGCCACATCGAGCGTCGGCATTTTAGTGAAGGCAGCGCCGTTCGCGCCGGAACGCCCCTGTTCAGCCTTGACACTCGGCCCTTCGACGCCGCTGTCGCTCAAGCAGAGGCTTTGTTGGCGCAGACGCGCGCGCAAGTGGCCCAAGCCCAGGCGCAGGCCGATCAGGCCGCCCGCGAGGCCAACCGGCTCGCCCCGTTGGCCGCCGACCGGGTCATCGGCCAAAAGGCCGCCGACGATGCCCGCTCAGCTGCAGACACAGCCCAAGCGGCTTTGCTTGCAGCCAAAGCAGGCACTCTGCAGGCCGAGGCGCAACTGCGCCAGGCGCGGCTCGACATTACTTATGCCCACATCGTCGCGCCGGTCGACGGCCTGATCGGCCGCGCCGAGAAAGTCGAGGGCGCCTTGGTCGGCCCGCAAGACCCCGAGCGGCTGACCTCGCTGGTACAGGTCGATCCGCTGTACCTCACTTGGAGCCTTGGTGACAGCGAGCGCAGCCGTATTGAAACCGACTTGCGTGACGGACGCCTCCGCTTGCCAGCCGGTGGCTTTAGTGCGCGCGTCAAACTGGCTGACGGCAGCGAGCTGGCGACCCCCGGTCGCATCTCGTTTAGAAGCCCCGTCGCCAACACCCAGACCGGCGCATTCGAGTATCGCGCCAGCCTGCCCAATCACGATCTGCGACTGCGTCCAGGCGAGTTCGTGCGTGTGCTTCTGACCGGAGCCATTGTGCCGGGCGCAGTGGTCGTGCCGCAGCGTGCAGTACTGGAAGGCCCGACCGGCAAACAAGTGCTGACCACCGTCACCGGAAAGGACGGCAAGCCACACGTCGAGGCGATACCCGTCGAAGCCGCTGAATGGGTGGACCTGCCGGCCGAGCGTGGCGGCAAGTCGTGGATCATTCGCAAGGGCCTGAGCGCCGGAACACAGGTCATCACCGACGGCGTGATGCGCTTGCGCCCCGGCATGGCGGTCATCGTCGACACACCGACCGCCAGCACCGGAACCAAGGGCGCGCACTGATGGTGTCGCGCTTCTTCATCGACCGCCCGATCTTCGCGGCGGTGATGTCCTTCCTGATCCTGATTGCTGGTTTCGCGGCGATGCGCAGCCTGCCGGTCGGTCAGTACCCGGAGATCGCACCGCCGGTGGTTACCGTAACAGCGGTCTACCCCGGAGCGTCGGCCGAAGTCCTCGAATCCAGTGTCGCTGCGCCGCTGGAGGCGCAGATCAATGGCGTCGAGGGGATGATGTACATGAGCAGCACGTCGGCCTCCAACGGCGTTCTGCAGATCCAGGTGACCTTCGAGATTGGTAGCGACGCCGACAAGGCTGCGCTCAACGTCAACAACCGTGTCAAGCAGGCCGAGGCGCGGCTGCCGCTCGAGGTGCGCCGGCAGGGCGTGACGGTCGAAAAAGGCTCGTCGAGCTTCTTGCAAGTGCTGGCCTTCTACTCGCCCGACCAGCGTTTTGACGACCTTTACACCAGCAACTACGTCACGCTCAACGTGCTCGATCGGATCAAGCGCATCCCGGGCACCACCAATGTGCAGATCTTCGGCGCCAAGAACTACGCCATGCGCATCTGGCTAAAGCCCGACCGGCTGAGCGCGCTGGGCATGACGCCCGGCGATGTGGTGGCCGCGATCAACGCCCAAAATGCGCAGTTTGCGCCCGGCAAGGTCGGCCAACAGCCAATCAAAGGGCAGGAACTGGTCTACACCATCACTACCCAAGGCCGCCTGTCCGATGTCGCCGCCTTCGAGAACATCATCGTTCGGGCGGGCTCCGGCAACGCCTTGGTGCGGGTCCGCGACGTGGCGCGAGTCGAACTGGGTTCTGCCGACTACGAATTCATCGGCCGCATCAACGGCAAGCCAGCGACGCTGGTCGGGGTGTTTTTACAACCCGGCGCCAATGCGCTGGAGGTTGGGCGCCAGGTGCGCGCCACCTTGGCAGAGGTGCAGAAGGGCTTTCCGCCCGGGCTCAGCATGCTTATCCCTTACGACACCACGCGCTTTGTCGAGGTGTCGATCGATGGCGTGATCAAGACCCTCGTCGAAGCGATGGTCTTGGTGTTTCTGGTCGTGCTGCTGTTCCTGCAGACCTGGCGCGCCACCCTGATCCCGATGCTCGCCGTACCGGTGTCTCTGATTGGCACCTTCGCCGGCCTGTTGGCGCTCGGCTACACCATCAACACGCTGACGCTTTTTGGCTTGGTATTGGCGATCGGCATCGTGGTGGATGACGCGATTATTGTGCTGGAGAACGTCGAGCGGGTCATGCGCGAGGAGGGACTCTCCCCTCGCGATGCGGCAATCCGCGCCATGGAGCAGGTCACCGGACCGATCATCGCCACCTCGCTGGTGCTGACCGCCGTGTTCATCCCGGTCGGCTTCCTCGGTGGCCTCGCTGGCGAGCTTTATCGCCAGTTCGCCGTAAGCATCTCGATTGCGGTACTGATCTCGGCGCTGGTGGCGCTCACGCTGAGCCCGGCGTTGTGCGCCATCATCCTGAAGCCGCACGAGCATTCGGCGGGCAACGCCTTCACCCGCGCCTTTAACCGCTGGTTTGCCGGCTTGACCCAGCGTTACGGCAAAGGCGTGGCATTTCTGCTGCGCCGGGGCGGCGTGGCGGCTGTGTTGTTCGGTGGCATGCTGCTGGTCACCGGCTATCTGTGGAAAACGACGCCCAACTCGCTGGTCCCCGACGAAGATCAAGGTTATTACATCAGCGCGGTGTTCTTGCCCGATGGCTCGTCGCTGGAACGCACCGACCGCGTCGTCAACGAGGTGGTCAAGCGCATCAAGTCGAACCCACTAAACGAGGACGTTGTGGCCTTCACCGGCTTCAACTTCTTTGGAGGCTCCTACAGCAACAGTGCGGCAACGTTGTTCGTAACCCAAGTCCCGTGGGATCAGCGCACGCTCCCCAGTGGCGCGCTGGTGGGTGAGTTTTATGCGAAAACCCAGGACATTAAAGAAGCCCTGGCACTGGCTTTTATGCCACCGGCTATTTTTGGTCTCGGCGAGGCCGGTGGCTTCGAGGTGAATATCCAGAACCGTGGTGAGGGTGGTGCCACACGGCTAGGCGAGGTGGTGCAAAAGTTTCTCGCAGAGACTGAGAAAGACCCGGACTTCAAGATGGCCCAGACACTTTGGCGGGCCAACACGCCGCAGATCCGCTTGGATGTCGATCGCGACAAGGCCGCGCAATTGGGCGTTCCGTTGGACGTGTTGTTCGGAACCCTTTCCGCGACCATGGGCACGTACTACGTCAACGACTTCAACAAATACGGACGCGTGTGGCAGGTCCTGATGTCGTCTGACTCGACTCACCGGCACTCCCCCGACGACATCGGTCGCATCATGGTGCGCAGCAATTCCGGACAACTGATCCCCATCTCGACGCTGGTCACGGTGCAGCAAAGTAGCGGCCCCGACACAGTCACGCGTTTCAACAACTTGCCATCCGTGAAGATTCTCGGCTCGGGCGCCGAGGGTGTCAGCTCAGGTCAGGCACTGGCCGCTGTCGAGCGGGTCGCGGCAAAGACATTGCCGCCGGATTTCTCGTATGAATTCAGCGGAGCGTCATTTCAAGAGAAGCGCAGCAGCGGCGCCGGTGGCTTAACGCTGGTTCTCGCGGTCGTAATGGTATTTCTGATCCTCGCCGCCCAGTACGAGCGCTGGAGCCTGCCGCTGGCGGTGTTGCTCGCCCTGCCCTTCGGCACCTTCGGCGCGCTGGCGCTGGTCTGGCTGCGCAACTTCCTGTTCGGCCTGACCGGCCTGCCGATCCCGCCGCTGACCAACGACGTGTACTTCCAAATCGGTCTGGTGACGCTGCTGGGCCTCGCCGCCAAGAACGCCATTTTGATCGTCGAATTCGCCACTCACCGCTACAGTCAAGGCATGGTCCCGACAGAGGCCGCGCTGGAGGCAGCGCGGCTCCGATTCCGCCCCATTCTTATGACCTCGCTCGCGTTCATCCTCGGCGTGGTGCCGCTGGCGCTGTCGACCGGAGCCGGAGCGGGCGCTCGACAGTCGGCGGGCACCGGCGTGATGGGCGGCATGCTGGCGGCAACCTTTCTCGCGATCTATTTCGTGCCGACGTTCTTTGTGTGGGTGATGCGGTGGTTCGAGCGTCGGCGCGCCAACGGAGACAAAGCGTGAGGGCGCGCGTGCACTACCGGGAGGCCCTCCCCATGAATGCGGGGCGCCGCAGCGCGGTGTTTCAGGGTGTGATGCGACTGGTCGCGAGCATTGCGCTCGCCGCGCTGACGGGCTGCGCGTCCCTGCCTGAGCCGGTGCAGCGCCTGTTCACCCTGCCGCAAAAGGCCACCGCACCGGCCGAAGCCTGGGGCGAAATCGAGCGCTGGTGGCAGCGCTTCGACGACCCATCGCTGAGCGCCGATATCGAACGCGCATTCGCGCACAACAGCAGCCTTGCCATCGCGCAGGCGCGCATTGACGACGCTGCGCAGCAAGTGCGGGTGGCCAACCAGCGACTCATCCCTGATGTCAGCGTGGATGCCGCGGCCAGCCGCAACCGGCGCAGCGAGCGAACCGCGACCAGCTTTCCCGGCCTGCCGGTCATCACCAGCAACCGTCAGCTCGGCCTGGCCGCTTCTTACGAGCTCGACCTCTGGGGCCGCATCCGCTCCGGTGAGCGCGGCGCGATAGAACGGCTCGAGGCGCAGCAATGGGCGCGCCATGCGGCACGAACCAGTTTGGCGGCTCAGGTAGCGATCAGTAATTTTCGCATCCGCACCCTGCGCCAACAGATCGCACTCACCGCTTCAACGGTCACTTTGGCCGACGAGGCGCTCGAACTGATCCGTCGCCAGCGCGATGCTGGCTTGCTCGGCGATTTTGAGTACCTGCAGAACCGGGCCGAGCGCGACGCCTTCGCGGTACGCCTGACCGACCTGCGCGATGCGCTGCAACGCACCCGTCGCGCCCACGCCCAACTCCTCGGCGCCGAGCCTGATGAGATTTGGGCTGCTGGCCTGCCGGAAGATGAGGCCTCGCCGACTGCCGTCGCGACCTCAATGCCTACCCTGCTGGAAGTGCCGGAAGGCCTACCCGCCGCGCTACTACTCAAGCGCCCCGATGTGCGCGAGGCCGAGGCACAACTGCTCGCTGCAAGCGCTGACGTTACCGCAGCGCGCGCGGCATGGTTTCCACAGATCAGCTTAACTGGGCGCTACGGCTACCAGAGCCGTGACCTCAGCAACTTGTTAATCGCCCCGGCGCGTATCTGGGGATTAGGGATTGACCTGCTGCAGCCGCTCACCAACCTGCGTCTCACCGATGCGCAGGTCAAGGCAGCACGAGCCCGAGTGCGTGGCGCCGAGGCGACTTATGCGCAGTCGGTGCAGGCCGCCTTTGTGGATGCCGGCAACGCCTTCGGCGCCAGGGCCACTGCACGAGAGGCTCGCCTACTGCAGGAGCGGCGCGAACAGGAGCTGACCGAGACCCTGCGGATGGCCACCCGCCGGTTCGACGCTGGCCTCACCGGCGCACTGGACGTCATCGACGCGCGGCGCAATCTCCTTGCCGCACAACTTGACGCACTCGACCGCCGCAACGCCGAGCTTGGCGCCACGGTGGACATCTTCCGGGCGCTGGGCGGTGGTTGGTCAGAGCTCTAGTGTCACACGCATCAACACCCGCGCCCTAAAAACGACTCACACGAGCAACACAGCGATTGTTTATGGCGAGACCTGCGGGTGTGCCCGCTCCGGCCCGCTGTGCAGCCGGTTGAGCGCGGACAAGTAGGCCTTGACCGACGCCACCACGATATCCGTGTCGGCGCCCTGCCCATTCACCACCCGTCCGGCCTTAGACAGACGCACGGTGACCTCACCCTGCGCATCGGTGCCGGCGGTGATGCTGTTGACCGAGTAGAGCAGCAGCTCGCTGGCACTCTGCACCACCTTCTCCACCGCCTTGAAGGCCGCATCCACCGGGCCGCCGCCCTGCGCGTCGCTGGCCTGCTCGCTGCCACCGACCGAGAGCACCAGCCGCGCGTGCGGCACCTCGCCGGTCTCCGAGGCCACGCGCAGCGAGACCAGCTTGAAATGCTCGTCCTCGGGCGTGACCGCCTCGTCCGACACCAGCGCTTGCAGATCCTCGT
>Ga0209598_10001234_pt1 | contig 20996 bp, 20 predicted proteins | sample M_140807_EF_Meta_FD_187317 | JGI IMG/M metagenome (GOLD analysis project Ga0209598, IMG submission 187317) | Freshwater microbial communities from Lake Montjoie, Canada to study carbon cycling - M_140807_EF_MetaG (SPAdes) (version 2) | ecosystem: Environmental > Aquatic > Freshwater > Lake...
TTCAACACAATACTTGGATTTTAATTGGATAAATGCTTGTGAATCGTATGCGGATTTGTGATTTATGCCCAATTGCATAAATCCATTGGTGATTTCATTTTTTTCAGGATTGATTTGAGTCAACCAATCTATAGCTTTTGATTTAAGCTGTTCAAACTGATGGTAATTGCCATAAGCAAACAATAGATTTACGCCAACATTTATCAATAATAAATTAACTTGTTGTGCACCTGTTGTTTTATTTAAAAATGCCGATTTTTCATTAAACCGGTAATGCGTATTCCAGTATTCAGACGTTTGCATCGTAAACAAATTCATCAGTAATTGAACATTGTCTGTAGAAATGATTTTCGACAATATTTTATCTTGTTGATGAAAAAAGCAAGCCAATTGTGCCAATCGAATGGTTGGAAAATTTGCCGGACGCATTCTTAAAAAATGAATCAATATTTTGGGTTGACGGAGATTGTATTTCTTTTTTAAAAACAAATATTCTTTTAATAATTGTTTTGGATAATCCTCTTTATGATCAGGCGTAAGTAAACCCGCTTGTCCAAATAACAATGCTTCTAATTGAAATAATGATGCTTTATGCCGAACCAGAATGTTTAATGGCAAAGACATTGCCGTTTGTTCAAATGCTTCCCCATTTATTTTCCCGCCCATACATTTAGCCAAAACCCAATAGCTCATTTCTTCCCAATTGCCATTGGCTTTTTTCAAAAGCTCATAAATACTTATTGACTTCAATTCCAAACGTTCCACCACCAAACGCTCTTTCCATTTTTCCCATATTATTTCTTCTACCTGGTGTACGTTTTTTTCGCAATGAATAAATGAGCTTAACTGATGAATCTGATTATATTTTGCGAGAAGCATTTTTGGAACGAGGGGTTTTAAACAAAGTGTTGGAAATGGAAAATGTATAGAATCATCCAAATTCCAAACCACATGTAAGATTACATTGCTATAATGTACATCATCACTATGTTTGTGTAGTTCCCAATCAGCAGAATTAATATGAATTTCAATGCTGCCTACCCATAAAGTATTGTTTAATTTAATTCGAGATTCTAAAAAATCAGGTCCTTGATTTTTGTTGTGAATACCGGGTTGTATGATTTGTAATTGCTGATGATCCGAGGTTTCAATATCTGTTTTATTATACAATTGATATTGCCAAATGTATTGCAGTAGTTTTTCATTCATTTGCATTGATTTAATTTTTTTAATCAATACAAAACAAAAAAAATACAGTTACAATAAAACCGTTATTGCATCTATAATAACAAAGAAAATCACTTTAAAAAAAAGAGAAAATAATCAATAAAAAATGTGCTGAAAATTACAAATGTTGCACCACTCTACTTACGGGCAGCCCCATAACATTATAAAAATCACCTTCAATAGATTTAATGCCAACCACACCAATCCATTCTTGAATGGCATAAGCACCAGCTTTATCGTATGGCTTATATTTCTTTACATAAAACTCAATTTGGGCTTGAGTTAACTGATGAAAAGTAACTGTTGTCACATCAGCAAATGCGATGGGATTTTCGGATTTATGTATGTACACACCAGTGATTACTTGATGTTTTTTTCCAGATAATTTACTGATGATTTCTATTGCGTTTGCTTCATCTGTTGGCTTGCCAATAATTTCATTTTCACAAACTACAATGGTATCAGCAGCAAGAATTGGGCTTGTTGGCTGATGCATTTCTAATATTTTAAGGGCTTTGTTTTTAGCAATATGTATAGCCACTTCAGAAAAGCTCAACCCTTCGGGATAGGTTTCATCTGAATCGCTGACCAAAACCTCAAAATCAATTTCAGCCCATTCTAAAAGTTGTTTTCTTCTGGGCGATTGCGATGCTAAAATGATTTTCTGTTGCATAATATAATTTATAAAAACACCATGGATAAAATACCTGCCAACATAATGAGTTTGAGTAAACTGCTAATTTTATGATACTGATTCGGAAGTGTTGCTTCTTTTAATTTTTTCAATGCAAACATCAATGGCAATGAAATCAATAAAAAGCTTAGTCCTGCAATTAAAGGATTTCCCAATTGCCAAGAATATCCTTGAATAATGAGCAAACCCATTACAGCCACCACAATCCAAACACCAGCAAAAACTTTAGTAGCCGGGACTCCCCAAGCAATAGGCATCGTTCTACAACCAAACTTCTCGTCTCCTTGCATGTCTTCAAGGTCTTTTACCACTTCTCGAATCAGTGAAATGATAAATGCAAAACCTGCATACAAAACGGTAAACTTGTATAATCGACTATGGTTAATTTCATTGTTTTGAATAAAAAATTGTCCCATTTTAAATGGAGGCATGCAGAATAAATAGATAACCAAAATTACCCAGGCGGTTAAAAAGGAAACCACCACATTTCCTAAAAGCAATTTCTTTTTGAAATGTGTAGAATAAAACCAAAGCAATAAAACAGTAAAAATATTGATAATCACTATAAGCCATTGATGGGTAAAATAACTTACAAATGCGCTACAAATTATTCCTGCAATTGAGAATAATAAATGCATAAAAATGCCCCAACGTCTTTTTATAATTTTATCAATAACCAGGCTTTGGGGTTTGTTTACAGCATCAATATGTAAATCAAAATAATCGTTGATGATATAACCACCGGCAGCTATTAAAAGGGAAGCAATCAGCAATAAAATAAATGGCAACTGAGCCGCTCTAAAAATAAATTCAAAATCGTATGTGGCAAATTTATTTCCTATTTGGGTATAGAATAAACATTGAGTGAGTGCAATAAAAAACAAGTTCGGCCATCTAATTAATTTAAAAAATGCCCGTAACAATTGCATCATTTTATTGAATTTATTTTGAAGTTACCGTCGTATCTAAATCCCAATGAATATTTAATTTGAGTATTTTTTCTATAACGTCGCGCACGCAGCCTTCTCCACCATTAAACGGAGAAATATAATGTGATATGGATTTAATTTCGGAAACGGCATCTGCAGGACAACAAGCCAATCCCACCAATTTCATGGCTTGATAATCGGGAATATCATCCCCAATAAATAAAACTTGTTCTTTTGTAAAATTACCTTTGTTGATGATTGTAGATAATAACGTTGCTTTGTCTTTTATACCTTGATGCACTTCGTTGATGCCTAGCTTTGTCAACCGATTTGACACTGCACCTCCATCAGAAGCACCTGAAATGATGACAATGTGATATCCTTTTTTAACGGCAAGTTGCAAAGCATAACCATCTTTAACATTCATTGTTCTCGCCATTTCAAGCGATTCGAGCAACAATATTTTACCATCTGTGAGCACGCCGTCAACGTCCATCACAATGAGTTTTATTGGTTTAAATTGTTGCAAAATATTCATCTGAAAAGTTAACTTTTGTAATTTTCGGTGAAAGATTAATTAGCCTTTTCTTGCATCGCGCCATTCGTATACCCAAGAACTTTGAATCATTTCCAGATGCCCTTCGTTGCTTTCTTCAGCCTTTCCGGCAAAATTTGGAATCTCCAAAACCCATTTGTGTAAATCGGTGAAACGAATGCGATAAATCTGACTTTCTCCAAAATCATCGCCAAAGCGCTCGTGCAATTTCATGGCAATATCTTCATAGTCATTCCAATTAATGGGCAATTCGAAATTCATGGTTTATTTTTTTTATTCTCCTAAAAATTGTGTTTGATCAGGCAAGGTTACAGTAATATTTCCTGCCCCATCCAATAACATACATTGGCATCCCAATCTTGAATTTATTCGTGGATTTACTGCACGATCTATAAAATCTTCTTCTTTATCTGAAAGTTCTTCTATAAAATTATCCCCTTGCTCAACATATAAATGACAAGTACTACAAGCACAAACACCACCGCAATTGTGATGCAACTCTATATGATTTTTCAGGGCAACTTCTAAAATCGATTGATCAGATTCAATGTTTTCTAGCGTAATGGGCTCCAACCCTTTTTGTTCAAATTTGAAAGTAATATTATACATATGGATTATTTCGAAATGCAAACCTACATGAAAATACCAATTCCATAAAATCAATATTGAAAACTATTTTTTTTAAACTTATTGATTACATTGCCAATTAAATGATCTTAACCCATTAAAATCAGTATTATGAAATTGTATTTTTCGATTTTCATTCTTGGTATTTCTTTGATTGCTTGTAATGATGATAAAAATAAAGACAAGATAAAGCCAACAGTTTTGGTAAAAAAGGATGTCCCTCTTGGTAAAAACGACACCATTACTAGAAGCGCTCCAATTATTAATATAACAGATACTACTGAGAATAATCTATATGTGCTTTGCTTTAAAGACAGTGCCATCAATACCATTAGGCTAAGTGAAAAACTAGGAATCATTTATGGACAAAAAATAGATAGCTTTTTAAAAAAATCGAAGATAAGTCCAATTGGTCCGCCAATGGCGTGGTATAAAAGTCAAAAAGCACCATTCTTTTTTGAAGCAGGAATTCCGGTAGCTAAAAAAATATCAAAATTACCTAAAGGTGCCTATTTTAAAAAGTTGGGCGGAACAAGAGTTGTCGTTGCACATTTCCATGGGCCTTATGAAGAAACGGTTCAAGCATACCAAGTTTTGAAAGAATGGCTTGCCGATGCCCATAAAAAACAAAATGGCGCACCTTATGAAATTTATGTTGATGACCCTGTTGATGAAAAGGGGAATGTAAAAGATCCGTACAAAGTTCAAACAGATATCGTGATTCCTTACCGGTAGAATGATGAAATTTGTTTTGTAAAATAAATATACAACTCCTTCAATTCAGGGTAGTTTGCCAGTAATTTTTCGTGCTGTTCAATAGTAGTCGCGTCATTTCTAATCGCTGGTCCGGTTTGAACCTCATTTGGGTGAACGCTTATTAATCGATTGGCGGTTTCAAAAATAAGCGGCTTCAACAATTCAAATTCTAATTGCTCTCTTATACAAAAGTCGGCAGCAATAGTGTACAAATGATTGGTAAAATTATTTACAATAACTGCTGAAAGATGAAGCTTTAAACGCATTTCATCGTTAGCAAAAGCTACTTGATTTGAAATTTTTTTACCAATTTGCATAATCATTTCCACAACTTCTTGATTATTTCCATCTACTAAAAATGGAATTTCGGGAATGGCATCAATTTCTTTTCTCAAACTTTGTAAGGGATATAAAACGCCAAATTGATTGGTGATATTTTTTAAAACATTTATAGAAACCGAACCAGCGGTATGTAAAATTAGTTTGTTGTTTTTGGGAATGTAATTTACTACCTCCTGAATTACTTTATCGGAAACGGCAATTAAATAAATGTCAGCGGTTACGTCGATTGGTGATGAAAAATCTGTGTAAGAACAATTTAACTCATTGGCTAAAATTTCGGCATGCTTTATATTTCTGCTTATTACCTGTTTAATGTTAAAACCATTTGCTTGAAGCAATTTGGATAGTATGGTAGCGGTGTTTCCAGAGCCAATAATTACAACCTGCATGCGAATTAAATTAAAATTAAAAATTTAAAAATCAAAAAAACATATGAACATATCAAATAAAAAATACGTTAGTGAAAAAACACATTTTATTTGTTGAAAAAACATTTATCTAAAATTGTACATTTTAAAAAATCAACAAAACACAAATCAGTACTGTATTTCACTAGACATTTAAGAATTTAAAATAACCATCAATCCTAAGATAATTCATTTAAATTCTATGTTTCTACATTGACTGTTTTAGATAAATAGTTTTGTTTTTTCAAAATTAATCTAATATTGCATCAGAATTTGCGATTTATTTTCGTCAATTTCAAAAACAAAAAAAGCATTTTTATACATATATATTATGGCAAAAAACCTATTAATTGTGGAGTCCCCGGCTAAAGCGAAAACCATTGAAGCCATTTTAGGGAAGGATTTCGAGGTGAAAAGTTGTTATGGTCACATTCGTGATTTGGAAAAAAACGACATGGGCATTGACATCAATAATCATTTTTTGCCCAAATATATTATTCCAGATGAAAAGGAACGGGTAGTCAGAGAATTAAGGGCAATTGCCAAAAAATCCGATGAGGTTTGGTTGGCTTCCGATGAGGACCGCGAAGGTGAAAGCATCAGCTGGCATTTAGCGGAAGTTTTAAATTTGGATCCTGCAACTACTAAACGTATTGTTTTCCATGAGATTACCAAACCAGCCATTCAAAAAGCGGTTCAAAATCCAAGACTAATCAACATGGATTTGGTGAATGCCCAACAAGCCAGACGTGTATTAGACCGTATTGTTGGTTTTGAATTAAGTCCGGTTTTATGGCGTAAAATAGGACAAAAAGGTGGATTAAGTGCAGGTCGTGTTCAAAGTGTTGCGGTAAAATTAATTGTTGAAAAAGAAAGAGAAATCAATCATTTCAACGCCGTTGCTAGCTTTAAAATTGAAGCTTCTTTATCTGCAACAGACTTAAATAATAAAACTGTAGCATTTAAAGCAGAAGGTGGGAAATATACCGAATCTGAAGATGCAGAAAAATTCTTGAACTCTTGTATTGGCGCCAATTACACCGTTAACGATATCCAAGTTCGTCCGGGCAAACGTACTCCTGCTCCACCATTTACTACGTCTACCTTACAACAGGAAGCCAGTAGAAAATTGGGTTATGGTGTAACTAAAACCATGTTGCTTGCACAGAAATTATACGAAAGTGGTAAGATCACCTACATGAGAACGGATAGCGTGAATTTAAGTGATACGGCGATGGAAGGAATTACCGCAGAAATTAATAAAAGTTATGGTGGTAAATATCTTCAAGTAAGAAAATATAAAAATAAAAATGAAAGTGCGCAAGAAGCGCATGAGGCGATTCGTCCAACATACATGGAAAACCATACTGTAAACGACCCTGAACTAAATAGACTTTACGAACTTATTTGGAAAAGAACCATCGCTTCACAAATGAGTGATGCAGAATTTGAAAAAACTACGGCTAAAATTAATATCAGTACAAACAATCAACAATTAACTGCAACAGGTGAAGTGTTGAAATTTGATGGTTTCTTAAAAGTGTATTTAGAAAGTACCGATGATGAAGAAACAGAATCAGAAGAAGGCGAAAGTCGCTTACCTAATTTAAACGTGAATCAAAATTTGGCATTCAACCAAATGACGGCAACTGAAAAATACACCAAACATTCGGCTCGCTACACGGAAGCTTCACTGGTTAAAAAAATGGAAGAATTGGGTATTGGACGACCAAGTACTTATGCACCAACGATTTCTACCATTATTAAAAGAACCTACGTTGAGAAAAAAGACAAGGACGCTGTTAAAAGAAACTTCAGAATTATCAAGTTAAAGAACGATAAAATTGAAAAAGTAACCGAACAAGAAAACACCGGCGCTGAAAAGTCTAAACTTTTCCCAACGGATTTAGGTTTAGTGGTAACGGATTTCTTAAGCCAACATTTTAAAAATGTAATGGATTATTCTTTTACGGCTAATATTGAAAAAGAATTTGATGATATTGCCGAAGGAAAAATCGTTTGGAATAAAATGGTTGAGAACTTCTACACCCCTTTCCACACGGGCGTTTCGCATACATTAGAAACTGCTGAACGTGCTGTTGGTGAAAGAATTTTGGGGGTTACGGAAGAAGGCAAACCGATGATAGCCCGTATGGGTAGATATGGCCCAATGGTACAAATTGGCGCACAAACAGATGAAGAAAAGCCTCGCTTCGCTAAATTAAAAGCAAGCCAAAGTATAGAAACCATCACATTTGAAGAAGCTGTAGACTTATTCAAATTACCGCTTACGCTAGGGGAACACGAAGGCATGGAAGTGTCTGTAAATATCGGTCGATTTGGTCCTTATGTAAAATGGGGCGAGCAATTTGTATCTATTCCAAAAGGTGAAGAGCCAACAGAGGTTGATATTGCCAGAGCGATTGAAATTATACATGCAAAGCAAGTAGAAGATGCACCGATAGGATTTTACGATGAAAAGCCGATCACTAAAGGAAAAGGTAGATTTGGCCCATTTATCAAATGGAACGATTTATTCATAAATATTCCAAGGGCATATAATTTTGATATCCTAACGCAGCAAGATTGTAATGAACTGATTGAGAAGAAAATTGAAAAAGAATCCAATCGATTTATTCAACAATGGCCAGACGAAAAAATTGCTTTAGAAAATGGCAGATGGGGTGCATTTATTCGCTTTGGTAAGAAAATGCTGAAACTCACAGGACAAGGAGCAAATGGAAAATATACACCAGAAGAGCTGGCGGTTATTGATTTAGAAACTATTAAAAAAATGATTCTTCAGCAAGAGCCGAAAGCATTTGATAAAAAAGCCCCGGCTAAGAAAAAGGCAGCGGTTAAAAAAGCAGCACCAAAAAAGAAAAAATAATAACTAATTGACGTTTATTTAATGTTGGTTGTTTTATATTGCTGCATTTAAAACTTAAGTTTGCTGAAAACTTTGTTTTTTGGATAAAAAAATGAACACCCTTTAAAACCCAAACTTCAATTTGGTACAATTTTTTAAAATAGTAGATCATCAAACCATCGCCATTGATAAGCCATCGGATGGTACTTGGGTAAATATTTTGCCGCCGCTTCGTCAAGAAGAATTTTCGGAGTTGAGTGAAGAGTTGGAAATCCCCATCGATTTTTTAAAAGATTCACTGGATATTGATGAAAGAAGTCGATACGAATTGTCGGACAATGTGAAATTGATTGTAATCAAAACCCCAACTGAAAACAATTCATTTAATGAAAGTGATGCCTTTTACATTACAATTCCCATTTGTATCATTTTAACGAACGGACAAATTGTAACCGTAAATTCATTTGAAAACGAAGCCATTAAAAAATTCTTAAACAGTTTTCAAAACCGCCATCCCGATAAGAAAAACATGATGGCATTGAAGGTATTTGAAAAGATTACCATGAATTTTCAGGAATATCTAAAGGAAATAAACCATCGCAGAAATATACTAGAACAGAAATTATATGATGCCAACAGAAATGAGGAGTTGCTACAACTGATGCGTATTCAAAAGAGCTTGGTCTATTTTGTAACTGCTTTGAGAAGCAACGAATTATTGATGATGAAAATGGCTCGTACCGATTTCTTAGGATTGAACGAAGATGAAAAGGATTTTTTAGATGATTTGATTATTGAAACTTCTCAGGCGTTAGAAACTGCGCATACATATACAAACATCTTAAGTAGTTCCTTAGATGCGTTTGCAAGCATCATTAGCAACAATCAAAATGAGGTATTGAAAAGATTAACCACATTGACCATCTTTTTAAGTATCCCGGTTTTGATAGCCAGTATTTATGGCATGAATGTACCACTGCCCTTTCAGCATTCACCTTATGCATTTTGGATCCCTGTAATGATTTGTTTTTTCATACTTGGATTTGCGTTGTTTAATTATGTACGTAGATTAAAAAAATAATAATGTTTAATATTCGGGTATATGGTTTGTTACTCAATAACGAGCAAGAGATTTTGGTTAGCGATGAACTAATCAAAGGAAAATACTACACGAAATTTTGTGGCGGCGGTTTAGAATTTGGCGAAGGAACCCATGAATGTTTGATTAGAGAATTTAAAGAGGAAATGGAACTTAGTATTGAAGTAATCGAACATTTATACACTACCGATTATTATCAACCCAGTTTGTTCAATCCACAACATCAAATGATGTCTATCTATTATATTGTGCGTGCATTGGAGCCCATCAAAATCCAAATAAAAGAAACCGCATTTGACTTTGATGAAATGCAATTAAAAAAACATGCCGAAACAGGACAAACGGAAAGTTTTAGATTTATCCCTCATTATTTGTTTTCACCTGATTTGCTGAGTTTACCTATAGATAAAATAGCTGCGGAAATTTTTAAAGAAAAAATTTCCATTAAATAAATAGCCAACCGTTAAAAACGATTGGCTATCTAAAAATTGTTATGTTATCAAAACACTATCCCCATAAAGATGTTGGATACACGTTATTTTCAATCAATGCATCTAAACTTGCTTTCACACTCGGAGCATCTTCTTTATACGTAACGCCAAACCATTGAGAGGTAGTTGGTATCACTTTAATTGAATTTGATGCATCTTGAATAAATGTATCCGCAACTATAGGAATGAAAAATTCCGCTTTAATATTTTCTTTATTTCTTGGAACGAATGCTTCAAAAAGTGCTTTAGAAGATTCAAAAACATTTGGATGAAAGCACCAAAAATTCATTGACACGCTTGAATTTCCAGAAACTTCAAATGCTTTTCCATCTTCTTCAAACATAACTTTGTCTGTTTCTGATTTATAAATTTTGGTTCTTTCTTTAATAGAAATTAAACTTTGTGCAGCATCTACTTCGCACACGCCTCTGCTAACGGTTCCATTTTCGCTGAGCGTTTTATCCAATTGATAACCAATAATCGCGTAAGTATTTTCATTACATTTCAGGGTTAAAAATTCAGCTGCTTTTACAAATGCATCTTCCCCATAGTAATCATCCGCGTTAATAACAGCAAAGGGCTCTTTAACCGCATTCATGGCACATAACACCGCATGTCCGGTTCCCCAAGGTTTTGTTCTTTCTGCAGGAATATCATTTTCATTTACAAATGAATTCATTTCTTGAAACACATAATCCACCTCAATTTTACCAATAAGTTTGTTTCCAAAATTTTGTTTGAAGTTTTCTGCAAAATCTTTTCTGATTATAAAAACAACTTTTCCAAAACCAGCTTTTATAGCATCATAAATGGAATAATCCATAATGGTTTCACCAGATGGACCAAAGCCTTCCGTTTGTTTCATACTTCCGTATCTGCTTGCCATCCCTGCTGCTAATATTAATAATGTAGGTTTCATTTTTTTATTTTTACTAATAAAAATTCTATTTGATGATCGTATTAAAGCTTTTATGTTATTTGATTTTTTTTAAAGTCAAATTCCGATTACTTTTAGTTTTGCGAATTTACTAAAATCAATTGTATTCATATAAAATGAATTTAAAACAAATAGACATAAAATTTGATTCTGTAAAGCATGAGATGTTGGATAGTTTGGGTATCGAGTGGTTGATAGCTCGTTTAGATTTGATACATCCCATTGTATCGGGCAATAAATTATACAAGCTATATTTTTATGTTCAAGATGCTTTAGCTACTAATAAAAACATTCTAGTTACCAAAGGAGGTGCTTATTCGAATCATCTTGCTGCATCTGCATATTACGCACAAGTGAACGGTTTAAAATCAATTGGTTTGGTAAGAGGTGAAAAGCCAGCTCTCCAATCGCATACTTTAACACAATGTGAAGCATGGGGCATGCAATTGGAATATTTTTCTCGTGAAGATTACCCCCAAATTAATGAAGACAATATTCATCAATATATCTCATATGAAAAAGAACATTGTTTTTTTATTTCTGAAGGTGGATATGGAAACGCGGGAACAAAAGGAGCTTCACTCATTATGGAATCAATTTCATTATTAAACCCTGACTTCATTAGCACAGCTGTTGGAACAGGATGCACTTTATCTGGCTTGCTTTACAATAAAACAACTAAAGCAAAAATCATTGCAGTGCCTGTGCTTAAAGGTTTTCAAGATTTAGAAAAAAGCATGACTGAATTATTAACATCACAAACACCACTAAATTTTGAAGTGTTTAATGATTATCATTTTGGGGGATATGCAAAAAAAAATGAATCCCTCTTACAATTCATGAATACATTTTATGTAGAAAATAACATACCAACCGATTTTGTGTACACAGGAAAAATGATTTACGCCATCTGGGATAAAATTAATACAGGTTATTTTCCTAAAGGAAGCAAAATCGTGAGTATACACACAGGTGGATTACAAGGAAATTTATCGCTCCCAAGTGGAACATTAGTTTTTTAATTCAAAAGCTATGGTTATATATTTGCAATACATTTTTTAAGAAGTCAATTTTTTGTTTGATACGATATGAAAACGTTGAACTATTTAATTTTATCTTTTTTCTTATTTTGCTCATCGTTAGTTTTTGCCCAAAATGTACTTCCTGAGATTACTGTAAATAATTTGAACAAAAAAGTAGTGGTGAGTTGGCTGAATGAATATAAGAAGCCCATTCAAAACATATTCATCCAACGATCTTATGATAGTTTGAAAAATTTCTCTACCATTGGAACCGTATTAAATCCGCTAAATCTTGAAAACGGTTATCCTGATCTAACGCCTCCTTATGATAGAATGTTTTATAGGGTTACCATCACTTTTGAAAACGGTGAATATGAAATTGGAAGATCTGCACGTCCTATCATCAATTACATTGAATTAGAAGAATTAGACATAACGTTTATTCCCAAAAAAGAAATCAAAAAAGAAATTGTAAAAGAAAAAATAAAAGTAGACAGCAATCTCCAACCTATAGAAAGCTATGATTCTACTGAACTAATTTTATTAATACCCAATGAAAAAATTAATGCAATTAAAAAAACAGATTCGATAAAGGGTGTTTTCAATTTAGAAAAATCCATTAAAACTGATTTAAAGAAAACAATAGAAACTGCATTTCCAAGTATACATATATATACCAACAAGCAAAATATCGTTGTTATTAATATTCAAAACACTGCATTAAAAAAATATGTTGTAAAGTTTTTTGATGAAAAAGAGAAACAGGTTTTCGAGATTAAGCGCGTTCCCGATGATTATTTATTTATTGAAAAATCAAATTTTGTACACCCTGGATGGTTTTATTTTGAACTATATGAAGATGGTGTATTAATTGAGAAGAATAAAGTATTATTAGCAAAAGATAAAGTAAAAAACAACTAATTAAGCTTTTGATATAAGAGCAACATCAAACACTTGTTCAAATTTTTGTTTCACGATTGATTTCATTTCCTCAGAATCCACTTTTAGATTGATTTCTTTTTCAATAGAGGTTACATTTTTTCCTTGAATACCGCATGGAATAATATTTGAAAAATAATTCAAATCCGTATTTACATTCAAAGCAAACCCATGCATCGTAATCCAACGGCTGCACCTTACACCCATGGCACAAATTTTTCTTTCCTTCCCTGGAATATCTGCATCAATCCAAACACCGGTTTCGCCTTTACTGCGTTGTCCAATAATCCCAAATTCTTTAATCGATAAAATAATTACCTCTTCAATATTTCTAAGGTAAAGTCCGATATCAGTTTTAAATTTTTCTAAATCCAAAATGGGATAACCAACCAATTGTCCTGCGCCATGATAGGTAATATCTCCACCTCTATTGGTTTTGAAAAATTGAATGTTCTGTTGGTCTAATTCATTTTCGTTGAGCAGCACATTACTAATATCACCACTTTTACCTAAGGTGTATACATGCTCATGTTCACAAAAAATCAAATGATGTGTTGTTGGTATTGTTGATACGGGCTGATTTGTATGTTGATTGCGCCAATTTGTTTTTATTTCAACATTCTTTTGCAAGATATTTTCCTGTAAATCCCAGGCAGATTTGTAATCTATCATTCCCCAATCTTCAAAATGCACTTGTTGTTTCATTTGGTAGATATTAATTAAAAATTCAAAAGTAAAAATTCAAAAAAGTTTATTTTACTTTTAAAATTTTCGACGAACTTGACAAGCAAGATTTTTCACTTTTACTTTTTATTTTTCACTTTTGTATTATTCCCCCAATAAATTTACCGAACTAAATGAAAGCGGTAATAGTAGAGAAGCGTGTTCAAAAACAAAAACCTTTCCCTCCATGCCGCTAATAAACAAACGAATTTTTTGATGGGTACGATGCTCGTATTCTGAAATGGCCTGACGACACATGCCGCAAGGGGAAACGGGCTCATCACTTTGTCCTAAAGTATTGTGGTATGAAATATACAGTGATTTTATGGGCACTTCTGGAAATAAAATTGCAGCGTTTCCCAATAGTATTCTTTCTGCGCAAATACCCACCGGATAAGAAGCATTTTCCTGATTTGAACCCTTTACTATTTCACCATTGTTTAAAATAGCAACTGCACCAACTTTAAATTTGCTATATGGAGCGTATGCTAAATTTGTTGCTTTTCTTGCATCTTCCATTAACTTTTTGTCTTCAGTATCAAGTTCTTCAATTGTTTCAAAAACCTCGTACTCAAACTGAATGGTTTGTTTGTGCATAAAAACTATTTTATCAAGTTAAACAAACGTTTCCATCTTGGTCCATTTTCCCAACTAAACCAAATCATGGAAGCTTTTCCAACGATATGATCTTCTGGAACGAAACCCCAATAACGACTATCCAATGAATTATGTCTGTTGTCTCCCATCATCCAGAAATAATTCATTTTAAATGTATATGAGTTAGATTTTACTCCGTTGATATACATTTCGCCATTTCTGTTTTCAAAATTATTCCCTTCATAAACAGCAATACATCTTTGATAACGAATTAAATTATCTGGAGTTAAAGGAATGGTCATCCCTTTTTGAGGAATAACCAATGGGCCAAAATTATCAGCCGACCATTTATAACCTGTATTTTTTTCACAAACTTCTGTGCTATAATAAGGGAATATTTGTGGATCTGGTTCCATAATAAAATCAGTCAATTTATATCCTGCTGGTAATTTAAGTGCTTTCTTTTCTTCGTTGGTGATGTTGACCAATTGAACATTTGGCGAACCTAAATCCCTTATATCACCAATATCATCACCCATATGCATTTTTATGCCCATTGAATTCAATAAATCCTGATCAATTGATGTATTGGCTGGAACTTCAAGTTTATAATATCTTTCAGAAGCTGGAAAAAAATCTTGAGGTTTGTTGTTAATAAAAACTTGTCCATTTACAATTTTTAACTCATCTCCACCAATAGCCACACAACGTTTGATAAAGTTTTCTCTTTTATCAACAGGACGTGTAATGATAATATCACCGTAATCCTGATTTACGCGTTCTTCACCAAGTTGTCGAACGGCTTCATAATAAGTAACCCTGCTGCCAAAATTTACTTCATCATTAATTAAAGTATCATTTACGGGGAAGTTAAACACGGTTACATCATTTCTATTTACAGGTTGTGCAAACCATCTGTTGTAAGGTATTTTAATCCATTCGGAATACGATTTTCCACCGGTGATTGGCATGGTATGATGTACAAAAGGCATGGCAATGGGTGTGTTGGGTACCCTTGGTCCGTAGCTAAATTTACTTACGAATAAGAAGTCGTTAACCAACAATGTTTTTTCCATTGAAGGAGTTGGAATGGTATATGCTTCAAAAACAAAAGTTCTAATAATAGTAGCTGCAACAATTGCAAAAAAAGCAGCATCTACCCATTCGCGTGTACCTGATTTTTTATAATTGTCCACTACTTTTTTGCCTGCAAATTTTTCATTTTTAGACAACCCTAGAAGTGGAAAATAGGCAAATGGTAAAAGCACTGTTGCAGCATGATGTAAGAAACCGAAACGACCGAAATGTTCTACAAATTTTATCATCAACCAAATGGTAATGAACTGTCCAACAATTGGAATAAATTGTAGATAAAACCACCATTTTTTTGTCTCCATAATATTTACAATACACCAAGTATTATAAAAGGGAATTAATGCTTTCCAAGGTGCAATTCCTGCTTTTTTAAACATTTCAAACAAACCGTAATGCCATAAAATAGTGCTCACTAAAAAAATAATCCAGCCAATGCTCATAATATAAAATTTAATAGGGGTCAAAAGTAATGCTCCCTTTTCAATTAATGATAAAACTTAAAACAATATAGTTCAAGTTAACCATTTTTAACAATTTCAAAAGGAATTAAGTTTTCATGTTTACGGATAGTGATAATTAGAATGACGGGTTGATTAATCTTGATTAAACAAAAAAATTTGATACCATTTAATGTTGGCATTTTGATTTGGTGTGAACAACGACGTATGATTTTAAAAAAAAATTGAAAGAACTCTTCCCCCATCTTAAATAATCTATTTTATTACTTTACAAGAAAAGGGTTTTTGAATTGATTTTCTGAAAGCATTTTGAATTCGATGATTGAATTACAAACATTGGATAAAATTATGATAGATAGGAAGATAAAATAAAAGTAATAAACATAAAGTAAAATAATCAAATCGATGATTTTGAAATTTGGTATGATGAAATTACATTTGCACGCAATCGATTCGGGACGTAGCGCAGCCCGGTAGCGCACACGTCTGGGGGGCGTGTGGTCGCTGGTTCAAATCCAGTCGTCCCGACAAACACAATAAAGCCTCTGCATTTTGCAGGGGCTTTATTTATTAAATAAATTCTAATTGACGAATAGTTGGAAAGTAGATTAGCAATTGCAGATAATGGCAGCTGCTAAAAGAAAGTTGAATAGTCTTATGAGGAATTTGGTGGGTACATAAAATGCTAACGGTTTGCGACTTTGCGTTCGGGTGGGTTTTAGCAAAAATGTCTATTATAGCAAAGAAGCGTCAGACAAAGCATAAAAGCCTCGCCTGACGCAAAACTGCGGCTATAGGGTGTTTTTTTTATTATGCCTTTTCCCCTTTTAAATTTTTGAGTGTAAAAATCACAAAAACCAATGATGCTAAAACGAACAAATAAAGTCCGATTTGAGGATCAGCACTAGCACGTGCATATCCACCACCATAACTAGAACTGTAGCTACCACCACTTACTCCAAACCATCCAAGCATGTAACCTAAGCCGTTTAAGAAATTAATAGCACCTGCTATGAATGCAAATTTGATATTCTTAAAAGCCATAAAACCACCTGCGAGAGCCACCAGTAAACCAAAGATGCCACCTCCAATAGAGATACCAGAAATGCCACCTGATGAAATGCTTCCACTATAACCACCAAAACTAGCTGAACTAGAAACTTCTAACCAAGGCAGAAAAACGCTAATTGCTGCAAGACCAGCAGCTGCTAAAACAATTTTGGACGAGTTATTTGATGCACCACTATTACTCATCGAATTTTTTAAATTGTTCATTAAATCACCTGAATCAATGGATAAACTCTGATTTTTCAGTGACACACCACATTTGACACAAATTACTTGGTTGGGATTTGTGTCAACCCCACACGATGGGCAGTTTTTGTTTCCTTTTTTTGGATCACAACCACATTTTAAACATGCAACTGAATTTTCATTAAGCTCGTTCCCACAATTTTTACAATACATAGACTTTAATTTTAATTTTATAAATTGAAATTTGTTACTTGATTTTTCTTGACTCTAGGAAAAGTCAATGTGTTTTGTTCGCCCTTAAGAACTGTCAAATATTTTTTTGGGTGGTTCTCGTGTTTGTCTAATCATGCAATGTTGTTTTTTAAACTTGCTCATAACTCGTTTATACCCGCAACTTATTTCGTATAAATTCAACCATCCACCTTTACCATGGCAGATATGAGCATATTTTGAAATTTACAGTTACTAATTTTTATTTATACTAAATTAAGTATTTATTTTAATACACTATAATTTTTTCTATATCCTCCAAAAAGTTCGAACTCCCGGTAATCATCCCGACAAATTGTTTTCTAAAACAATTATTATTTTAGAAAACATTAATTAAACTGAATGCCGACTATTTAATGGTCGGCATTTTTATTTTGTATAATTATCTAATTGAAAAAAATAATTTTGATTAAGGTAATAAATATATTACTTTTGAAAAGTGAAGTCAAATGAATTAATCAGATTGCTGCAAAAAGATGGTTGGTTTGTAATCAGGCAAAGCGGCAGTCACATGATTATGCAACACCCTACTAAAAAAGGACAAATTGTTTGTCCTAATCATGGTAGCCATGAAATGCCGTGAACGAATTCTAATTTAGAAGACGATGCTTGTTAAGGCATTCTATGTGACAAAAAAAATAATAAATATTCACACATAAATTTGGTAAAGGATTAGAGAAAAAAATTAAGAAAGACGCAGGAATCTAAAAAAATAATTTATGAAAATTGAAATGATTGTAGAACGAACAAAAACCGGATATTCTGCTTACTCAGAAAAGTATCCTGTCTTTACTGTAGGCAAAACATTACAAGAGCTAAAAACAAACATGCTTGAAGCAATTAACCTTCACTTTGAAGCAAAAGGAAAAATATTCACTGAAGCTGATTTGAAAATAACTTTGGACTTACCACAATTTTTTGAATTCTACAAAGTCATAAATGCGAAAGCACTTTCTGAAAGAATTGGAATGAACCAAAGTTTATTGGCTCAATATATAAAAGGAATCAAAAAGCCTTCGTCAAATCAAACTTTAAAAATTCTTCATGGAGTGCAACAAATAGGAAATGAGTTGGCAGCTATTCGTTTTTTATTGTAAGACAAATTTTAGAAATTAAAATTGCATTTATATCCGCTAAATAATTCGAACTCCCGGTAATCATCCCGACAACTGAAAAGCTCCCATCAGATATTAGGGAGCTTTTCAATTTCATATGGTAGTTTTTATGTTATTCAATAAATTTATTGAGTCAAAAGGAAAATATAGAAGCGTTTCTTTTCTACTCTCCATTTTAAGTTTTGTTCAAAGTAATCCACTCTTCATAAGCCATTTCGAATTTCATTTCCATTGAACCATTTAATCCAACTTCCGTCCATCCTGCATTTCTATAGAATTTTTCAGCCCTAGTATGAAAATCTGTTCCTAACCAAACGGTTTCTTTTGTTTGTGAAAAATACCAATCCATCATGATCTTATGTAGCTTTTGTCCGATACCTTTTTTCTCAAATTTTGGGTCTATAAATAAAGCCCAAATATTATTTTCTTTCAAATCAACAATTGCAAAACCTACAATTTTATTTTCAATTTCACAAACCCAACCTTTTCCCCTTGTGGTTATAAATTCTTCACAATCTTTGTCTGTGACTAAGTTTGGGTCTGACAGCGTATTCTCTTTTACTGAATTTCTTACTACTTGAATTTGTTTTATGTCTTCAATTGTAGCCTCTCTAAAAATCATAATTTAAATTTTCAAACTTTGATTAACTTTTTATAAAGATATCAAAAGCTGATTTTTATTGAGATTTCAAATACGATATAGAAAAAAAATGACCTATAAATAAAACAACAATACTCCCTCATTATTTTTTTATTCTCCTTTTTGATTAATACGGACGAGAATAAAATAACAAAAATGTGCTGTTGTTGTCTATTAATTGTAAGTCAAATAAATCTGTTGATCCATCACCATTACAATCGCTCGCATTATACCCAAATAATAAGTTTGCTGCGCTGTTATCAGTAATTTGAGAATCGAATAAATCAACGGTACCATCTTGATTTACATCTCCAGCATATAACGCATACTTGCCTGAACTTACAGATTTCAAAGGATCGATAAAGCCATCACTAAAAGCAGCATTCATACTTGAACTAAAGTCAATATTATTTGTAGTTCCAAACAAAATCGATGAAGCACTCCAAGTTTCAATACTATTTCTGTGTTTTATAGCAACATAATAACTATTTCCCAATGTAGCTTCAGGAAATTGAATCGATGCAGTTCCATTGGTATGCAAAATAGTATTAACACTGTAATTTGGCGATGCATTAGCTAAACTTGCTGGGCTCCATAAGCTAACATTTATCGTATCGGTTGCGGTTGGATCATCACTATTTCCAATGTCGTATAATGTAGATGACATCGTACTATTGCCTCTATAAAATCCTTCTAAATATGCTTTTACATTTAATGTTGTATAGCATTGATTGACTGTAATATTTATTGCATTGGATGTTACAGCTTCGGAGCAGAAGTTACTATTTTCTACTGCTGACTCTTTAATTAACCGAATAGGATATCCATTTCGTTTTTCCTCACTAGAACTATTACTAATGTTCGGATCCCATGAAAAACATCCATAAAATCTAGCATTATTCCCAGATTCTTGGGAAGTCCAAAAGATTCCCATCATATTTAAAAAGTAGCCATTCCCTCCATTTCCATGACCACTAGAAGGCAAGGCATTAAATCCTGTAGTATTTGTACCGCTTGCATCATTGCCACTAAAATCTACCCATCCGGTTGTAGACATAATTGATTTGGCATTGTAATTTACTGATGATTTAAATATATCAATTTCATTGGTTGTAGGTACATGGTAACCCAATGGAGCCAACCCTCTTGAATCGTTTACTGCATACCAGTTATACAGTTTACCGTATTTCGCATTATTTACGCTATCATAATTTAAATAGCAATATGCACCAGTTGTCATGCCTAACCATTGAGTTGCATTTGTAACCTTGGTAATTGGATCGCCATTTCTATATGTGGTTACTTCTAAATTTTTTGATGTCCAAACTTGAGACCCAATGGTAACAACATCGCTTAAATTACTATTTGGCGTCATTTCAACAGTTACCAAATCTGTGCTTGATAAATTGCTATTCGTATATGTATTACTGTTAGCACCTACATTATTACCATTTAATTTCCATTGGTAAATTGGACTTGTACCTCCATTGGTAGGTGTTGCCGTAAAAGTTACCGCATTGCCAGAACAAATAGAAGATTGATTAGATGCAATTGTTACACTCGCAGATGGAAGAATTGTCAAAGACAAAATTTCTGTGACACAGCCGCTCACTGAAGTATATGTACCGCTTGTCGTGTATGATTGCCCATTTACACTCCAGTCATAACTATCACATCTCGATTCTGAAATCGTATTTGAAGTTGATGGAGTAATGGTTAAATTCAATGTAACCACACTATCGCATCCTGCTGCGTTCGTGCCCGTCCATGTTGCGGTATTGTTGGATGCTGTATATGTTGTACCATGCCAGATGTAACTGTCGCATCCACTGAATGTTTCAATGCTTGATGTTGGTATACAAGCAGCCGCAGTTATTTCTTTTAATGTAACTCCATTTACTGCATTATTTTGTACAAACTTGATGGTGGTGTTTACGCTGGAATTTTGA
>Ga0209598_10001235_pt1 | contig 20987 bp, 23 predicted proteins | sample M_140807_EF_Meta_FD_187317 | JGI IMG/M metagenome (GOLD analysis project Ga0209598, IMG submission 187317) | Freshwater microbial communities from Lake Montjoie, Canada to study carbon cycling - M_140807_EF_MetaG (SPAdes) (version 2) | ecosystem: Environmental > Aquatic > Freshwater > Lake...
GAAGCCGCAAGCCCGTCCGCCGTAGCCGCGGTTAGCGACGTGATCATCCTGATGGTCCCCGACACGCCGGACGTCGAAAAGGTGCTGTTCGGGCCGGCCGGGGTTGTCGAGGGCGTACGGCCCGGCGCGGTGGTCATCAACATGAGTTCGATCTCGCCCGCGGCCGAGCCCTCCAATGCCGCACGACTGGCGGAAAAAGGCGCCGACTACCTCGACGCGCCGGTCTCCGGCGGCGATGTCGGCGCCATTGCCGGGACGCTGTCGATCATGGTCGGCGGCAAGAGCAAGGTGTTTGAAGCGATGCGGCCGGTGCTGGGCTGCATGGGCAAGACACTGAGCCATATCGGCCCGCACGGCGCCGGTCAGACCTGCAAGCTCGCCAACAATATGGTCGGGGCAATGACGCTGATGGCCGTGGCCGAGGCACTGACGTTTGCGTCTAAGAGCGGCGCCGACCCAGCGCGAGTGCGCGAAGCCCTGCTGGGTGGATTCGCCCAGTCGCGCATCCTCGACATCCACGGCAAGCGCATGATCGAGCGCGACTTTGCGCCCGGTTTCAAGATCGAGCTGATGCAAAAAGACCTCAACAACGCGCTGCAAAACGCGCGTCAGCTCGGCATGGCAATCCCAGGCACGGCAACCGCGCAGCAGCTGTTCAGCGTGGCGGTCGGGCTTGGCGGCGCGCAATGGGACCACTCTGGCATTGCCCAGGCGGTGGAAACCATGGCCAGTCATGCCATCAGCTAGGTTCGCGCGGCGAAGCCTTTGGCGCGGCGCGTCGCGTCGCGTCGATAAATGCGAACGAAAAGCCGCACGCAGATGCTGAATCTGCGCGAATCCTGCTACAGTTTTCTTAATTTTTCCTCAGCAGGATTTTTTAGTGAGCAAACTTCAGATCGCGGCAGGCAGCACCACGCCGGAGGTCAGCTTTCACTTCGACCTCGGTGTGTTCATCTTGTCTGGAGAGTCATACCCCGAGGATGTCCGGTCCTTCTACGATGCACCGATGAAGCAATTCTACGACTGGCTGGCCAGTAGCGGCGACAAGCCGGTGGTGCTTGCATTCAAGTTTGGCTACTTCAACAGTGCGACCGCCAAGGTCATTCTCGACGCCATGACCGCCATGGAAAAAGCCGCCGGGAACGGCCGGATGTGTAAGGTGCAGTGGCACTATGCGCCGCACGACGACAATATCCGCGACCTCGGTGAAGAGTTTGGCGAAGAACTGTCGGCGGCCAAATTCGAGCTGGTCGAGATCAAACCGCCCGCACCCAGCGCAGCCTGACACACAAGGAAACTACCGGTGGCCGATGGTTCTTTTGATACGTCCACCTTGGCCAACGCCTTGTGGAATGCCTTTGGCGAGACCCGCCCGTCCTTGGTGCTGCGTTGCGAAGATGGACGAGTGCTGCTCGCGAACCCAGCGGCTTGCTCGATGCTCGCGTTCGACGCCACCGAAATCACGGAAAAGACGCTTGAAGACCTGCACGTCGAGTTCGAACTCGACCTGATCGAGCGTCGCCGCGACTTGGCGATCGGCAAGCGTGCGAGCGGTGAACTCATGCTCACCGGCGGCGATGGCGAGTCGCACTGGCTGCACTTTGACAGCGTCGCGATTCCCCCGCTCGATGGCGTCGAATGCCGCTTGCTGGTCGGGCGCGATTGCACCCACGAGATCGCGAATCGGGTCGAAAGCGAGGGCAAGCTCTCCGCGGTCAACCGTGGTCAGGCACTGGCCGAATACGACCTCGAAGGCAAGCTGATCGCCGCCAACGAGATCTTCCTGACCCTGATGCTGGGCTCACTCGACGAGATGCTCGGCGTCGGCCACAACGAGATCTGCGACCCCAACTTTGCCGCCAGCGACGAGTACAGCGAATGGTGGGAAATGCTCTGCATGGGCGAGGTCGACGAAGGCGAGCGCTGCTACCGCAATCGTGAAGGCCGCGAGATCTGGCTGCGCGAGGTCTACAACCCAATCTTTGGCGTCGACGGCCGTCCGTTCAAGATCCTGCAAGCAGCACTCGACGTCACCCAAGCCAAGCTGTCGCAGTGCAAGCTCGCCGATAGCATCAACTACTCAAGCCGTATCCAGGGCGCGATGCACGCGCGTTCGCGGCAGGTGCTCGAGGAAGAATTGCCCGACCGCCATTGCCTGATCTGGATGCCGCGCGACATCGTCGGCGGCGACTGCTTCTATGTGCGCTCAGTGGCCGGTCGCCTCTGGGCCTGCCTATTTGACTGCACCGGCCACGGCGTGCCGGGCGCCTTCCTGACTTCGATCGTGGTGTCTGAGTGCGACCGCATCCTCGCTTTGCACGAGAACCTCGCGCCGGGCGAATTCTTGTCCCACCTGCACCAGCGCATCAAGGTGGTGCTCAATCAGATTCATGAGGTGCGCGGCGACAACGATGTTGACGATGGTTTGGATGCGGTGGCGATCTGCCTCGACCGCGCGCAAAACCTCGCCTACATCGCCAGCGCCGAACTGCCGGTATTTGTCTTCGTGGGCGACGCCGAACCGCGCACCCTCAAGCCGACCAAAGCCGGCGTGGGCTACCGGCACGTCGCCATGGATACCCAGTGGTCGACCCACATCCTGCCGATCGAGGCGGGAATGCGCATCTTCTCCGCCACCGACGGCATCTACGACCAGGTTGGCGGGGAGTATCAAGTGGGATTCGGCGTACGGCGCTTTGCCAAGACGCTCCACGAACATGGTCAGGAGCCCATCGCCACACAGGGTGAGTCGACCATGCGCGACTTCATCGCTTACCAAGGCTCGCAACATCGTCGGGATGACTTCGCCTTTGTCGGGCTGCAGGCTGGTTAAGCCCCCCAGGTGATGGCAAACTGCCGAGACTGTCGGTGTATGGCCCATGTCAATCATGCAGGAGCACGCAATCAATGACCGGCACTACAGCAGTTGAACCGCGCATCGTGGCTCTGGCCAAAGCTGCCGAACTTCACGTTGATTTGGCTCGCCGCCAAGGCGACGCTGCTTCGATGGAGCTGATGCAGGGCTTTTCGGCAGCCATGGCGCTGCTGCGTAAGTTCGACGGCTCGCCTGAGTCCGTCAAACAATTGAAGACGCAGCTTGAGGGACTGATGCCTGTCCTGCAAAACCAGGACCGCGTCAGCCAGACGCTCGAGCTCGGCATGCTTGCCTTGGCAGGCATCCACACCGGATCCGACCCCTCGGCCACACTGGACAACGTAACTCGCCGCTCACGCGGGGTCCAGCCCGAACTCGCACCGAAGCTTGCTGAGTTGGCCAAGATCGAGGGGGCTGCCTGATGGCCAAGACCGTACTCATCGTCGACGATTCGGCGTCGCTGCGGATGGTGGTTAACACCGCCCTGACTGGCGCCGGTTACGAGGTCCTCGAAGCCGACGACGGCCCGCCCGCACTAGAGCTGCTCGACGGCCGCAAGATCAATCTGGTGGTCTGCGACATCAATATGCCGCTGATGGACGGCCTGACGGTGGTCAAAACCATGAAAGAGCGGCCCAAGTACCGCTTCACGCCCGTGATCATGCTCACCACCGAGTGGACCGACGAGATGAAAATGAAGGGCAAAGAGGTGGGCGCCAAGGGCTGGCTGGTCAAACCCTTCAAGCCCGAGCAGTTGCTCGCCGCCGTGGCCAAGATGATCCTCCCCTAAGGAGCCGACGATGTCTCTTGAACTGACTAACGGGCGTGTCGTGTGGACCTTGCCGAGCGAGGTCAACATCTACAGCGTGGCCGAACTCAAAACCTCGATGAACGCCGCACTGGTGCAGAAGCGGGACGTCGTCTGCCAGATGAAGCAGGTCGAGGACTTCGACGGCGCTGGGTTGCAATTTTTGATGGCCGGCCGCGAATTCGCCGCGCAGCAGAACTGCGGTTTCGCGGTCTCGAAGCCCGGCCCGGAGGTGGTCGACGCGCTGCAGGCCATGGGCCTGTCCAACATGATCGGAGAGTGAGCGATGAATCTCGACGCCGCATTGGCCGCCTTTGAGGACGAAGCCCGCGAACTGCTGACCGACATGGAATCGAGCCTGCTCTCCATCGAAGGTGGACAGGCAGAGGCTGGAGCGATCAACGCCATCTTCCGTGCCGCGCACACGATCAAGGGTTCGAGTGGCATGTTCGGGCTTGATAGCGTGGTGGCGTTCACCCACCACGTCGAGAGCCTGATGGATGACGTGCGTAATGGAACCACCCAGCTCACTACCGAGATGGTGAGTCTGCTGCTCAAGTGCGGTGACCACATTGGCTTTCTGATCAACGAGGCACTGGGCCGCGTACCGCGCGGCGAAACCGAAGCCCAGCGCGAAACGGTGCTGCTGGCCGGCCTCGCCGCCTTCTTGGGCGACGCGCACGCACCAGCAGACGCGCCTCACGCGAACGAAGCTCCCGCAGCAGGTTCTGGCGGACCGTCACAGCCGGCGCCGACGGCTCCGTCCGGCGGAGACAACGACGGTTTCCACGTCCGCGTGCACTTTGGCACCGGCGTGTTCGGCGAGGGCATGGACCCGCTGTCGTTCATTCGCTATCTGGCCACCTTGGGCACTGTGCACTGGGTGCACAGCGATCTGGTTGAGCTCGGCACGATGGAGACGTTCGACCCCGAGGCCTGCTACATCCGAACCGAGCTGGTGATCTCCGGGAAGCTTGACGAGGACTCGATTCGCGCGGCGTTCGAGTTCATCGAAGACCAGTGCGATCTCGCGATCACGCCCTGCGTCTGCGCACTCACGACCGAACCGGGAAGCGTTCCATCTGCGACGGCGACAGAACCGGCGCAGGCCGTTACCGCAGCAGCCACTCCTGCAGCTGCCGCACCTCCCAAGCCAGCCGCCCCGGCCGTGCCGACAGCAGGCGCCAAGGCGGCTGCGCCGGCCGTACCCGCGGACGGCGGTGCAAAAGCCGACGCCAAATCGGCGGACAACAAATTCCTGCGGGTTGAGGCCGACAAACTCGACCAGCTCATCAACTTGATCGGCGAGCTCGTGATTGCCGGCGCATCCAGCACCCTCATCGCCAACAGCCTGCGCAGCCAGGAGATGATGGAGGCCACCTCCAACGTCTCGACCCTGGTCGAAGCGATTCGCGACACCGCGCTCAATCTGCGGATGGTGCAGATCGGCGCCACGTTCAGCCGCTTCCAGCGTGTGGTTCGCGACCTCAGCCAGGAACTCGGCAAAGAGATCGACCTGCAGATCAGCGGGGCCGACACCGAGCTTGACAAATCGGTGGTCGAAAAGATCGCCGACCCGCTCACCCACCTGGTGCGCAACTCGCTCGACCACGGCATTGAAAGTCGTGAGCGGCGGATCGAAGCGGGCAAGTCGGTGGTCGGCATTCTGCAACTGCACGCCTACCATGAGTCCGGCAGCATCGTCATCGAAGTCGCCGACGACGGCGGCGGTCTCAACCTCGACAAGATCAAAGCCAAGGCCATCGAACGCGGGCTCATCGCGCCCAACGCCTCGTTGACGCCGCGCGAGATCCAGAACCTCATCTTCGAACCCGGCTTCTCGACTGCCGATGCCGTCACCAACCTGTCCGGCCGCGGCGTCGGGATGGACGTGGTCCGCCAGAACATCCAGAGCCTGCGCGGCACCATCGAGCTCGATAGCGAAATGGGTGTCGGCACCATCACCCGCATCCGCTTGCCGCTCACGTTGGCGATCATCGACGGCTTCCTGGTGGGCGTCGGTGACGGATCCTACGTAGTGCCCTTGAGCATGGTCGTGGAGTGCGTCGAACTCAGCCGTGCCGACGTCGAGGCGAACACCGGCCGCAACTACATCAACCTGCGCGGCGAGGTGTTGCCGTTTATCCGCCTGCGCGACATGTTCGAAAAGAACGACCAACCGGTCGGCCGCCAGAATATCGTCGTGGTCAATTACGCCGGGCGGTCTGCCGGACTTGTGGTCGACGAGCTGCTCGGCGACTTCCAGACCGTGATCAAGCCGCTGGGGCCCCTATTCAGCTCGGTGCGCGGCATCAGCGGCTCGACCATCCTCGGCAGCGGCGAGGTCGCGCTGATTTTGGATGTGCCGGCTCTGGTTGAACTGGCGACCCGCATGGAACTGCATGACACGGCCCTACTGGAAAAGGAAACCGCATGAACACCACTGCCGACATCGACAGCTCAGTGTCGCGCGAGTCAGCCGCCGGCAATTTTAGCGACACCGCCCAGTTTCTGACCTTCTCATTGGGACAGGAAACCCTGGGGCTCAACATCCTGACCATCAAAGAGATCATCGAATACGGGCGCCTCACCGCCGTGCCGCAGATGCCGCGTTTCATAGAGGGCGTGATCAACCTGCGCGGGCGCGTGGTGCCAGTCGTCAATCTCGCCCTGCGCATGGGCAAATCGCCCACGCCCCCGCAAAAGCGCACGTGCATCGTCATCATCGAAGTGGCGAACGGCAGCAACTCACAGGATGTGGGCGTAGTGGTGGACAGCGTCAGCGAAGTCTTGGACATCCCCGCAAACCGCATCGAGCCGGCGCCCGCCTTCGGCGCCCGGTTGCGCACCGATTTCATCCGCGGCATGGCCAAGGTCGGCGACGCCTTCGTCATTTTGGTCAATGCTGACAAGGTGCTGTCGATCGACGAGATGGCCAGCATCGCAAGCGGCATCAATGGACATCTTGAGCTCGCCGAGGGGAGCGCCAACTGAGTGCGTTCGCTGTTGTAGATCCTGAGCTGAGTGATCGGGATTTCCAAGAGTTCAGACGACTGATTCACGAACTGTCCGGAATCTATCTCGCGGACAGTAAGCGCAACTTGGTCATCGGGCGCCTCAGCGCGCGGGTACGACAGCTGTCACTGCCCGGCTTTCGCGCTTACCGCGAATTGCTGAATCGGCCAGCAGAGATCGATGAACGGCAGAATTTCATCGATCTGATGACCACCAACGAAACGTATTTCTTCCGCGAACCGGCCCACTTCAACCTCTTGGGCAAGGAGATCCTGGAAGCGCAACCCCCGCTGCCCCGCCCCTTCCGCATCTGGAGTGCTGCCAGTTCCAGCGGCGAGGAGGCGTACAGCATGGCGATGACGCTCCACGACCACCTGGGTGATCGAAACGGGCTGTGGGAAGTCACCGGTACCGACATCTGCCGTCGCGTCCTCGAGCGTGCGCGCCGCGGACACTACCGCATGGAACGCCTCGATTCGATGCCGCGCCAGTACTTGTTCCAGTACTGCCTGAAAGGCTTCGGTTCGCAAGAAGGCAATATGCTCGTCGATCGGCGCTTGCGCGATCGAGTGCGCTTCTTGCACCTGAACCTCGCGGCACCGTTTCAGGACATCGGCCCCTTCGATGTCATCTTTTTGCGCAATGTGCTGATTTACTTCCAGCAGGACATGAAGCGCGCCATCGTCGAACGGGTGATTCGCCAGCTGCGCCCCGGCGGCTGGCTGGTGATCGGCCACTCCGAAAGCCTGCGGGGCATGGACGAGCGCCTGAACCAATACTCGCCCTCGGTCTACCGGCTGCCATGAACCCAATCCGCGTGCTCATCGTCGATGACTCCGCGGTGGTGCGCGAGATGATCACCAGCGTGCTGGCGGCCGATCCGAAGATCCGTGTCATCGGCGCCGCACCCGACCCGATCTTCGCGATGGAGCGCATGTCCCGCGAATGGCCGGACGTGATCGTTCTCGACATTGAGATGCCCCGCATGGATGGGCTGACCTTCCTGCGCAAGATCATGTCGGAGCGGCCGACCCCGGTGGTGATGTGCTCGACGCTCTCGCAAAAGGGCGCGGAAGTGTCGCTGCGCGCGCTGTCCTACGGTGCCATAGCCTGCGTCGGCAAACCCAAAGACGTGCGCTCACGGTTTAGGGAAGACGCTGCGGGGGACCTGATCACCCAAGTCAAGGCCGCTGCGCTGGCGCGGTTCAGGGGACCACCTCGCCCGATCGAGCCCGACAAGCGGCCACAGCCAGCCGTTGCAGCGCCCGGCCTGCGCTCGTTGGTGCCTGCCGTTCCCGTTGCCAAAAAGGTCGGCCGGCCCACCAATCAGGGTCACATCATCGCCATCGGCGCGTCCACCGGCGGCACGCAGGCGCTGGAAGCGGTGCTCACGCGGCTTCCCGAAAACGCTCCGCCCATCGTCATCGTCCAGCACATGCCGGAATACTTCACCGCGGCATTCGCCAAACGACTCGACGGACTGTGTGCCATCGAGGTGCTGGAAGCACGCAACGGTGAGGAGATTGTCTCCGGGCGGGCGCTGATTGCGCCGGGCGGCAAGCAAATGTCGGTGCGCCGATCGGGCCTCGGGTTTGCTGTAGAGGTGATGAACGGCCCCTACATCAACCGCCACCGCCCCTCAGTCGACTTCCTGTTCCGCTCGGTGGCCGCGAACGTGGGCGCCAAGGCCGTGGGCATCATCATGACTGGCATGGGCAACGACGGCGCCGCTGGATTGCTCAAGATTCATCAGGCCGGCGGGATCACCATTGGCCAAAACGAAATTTCCTGCGTAGTGTACGGAATGCCAAAAGAGGCGTTTAGAATGGGAGCAGTGCAGTCTGAGGTGGACTTGTCACGCATTCCGGACGAGATACAGTCTTTCATCAGGTGACCCGGGGTACCGTCATGCAGTCTTTGGGAATTCTTCGTGGATTGGGTAGACGCGGCAGCGCGCAGCGCGCCAACGCCGCGGTGGCTGTCGAGCAGGTCCAGTACCTCACCTTTGAGATGGGCACCGAAACCTACGGCGTCGGCATTCTCTCGGTTCGCGAAATCATCGAGTACGAGGCCCCGCTGTCGGTGCCCGGCTTGCCCAATCTCGTGTCCGGCATCATCAACCTGCGCGGAGCAGCCGTTCCGGTTGTCGAACTGGCTGCCTGTCTCGGCCGGATGTCGTCCGAGTTGAGCAAACGGACGTGCATCCTGATCATCGAGACGCTCATCAATGGCCAAGCCAAGGACGTCGGTTTTATTGTCGATGCAGTGGACGAGGTTCTGGACATCCGCCTCACAGACATCGACCCGCCCACGGTGATCGGCAACGACGCCGCGCACCCTTATCTGATCGGAACCGCCAAAGTGGACGGCGGTTTTGTGATTCTGTTGGACTTCCAAAAGTTGGTGGAGATGTACGCCGGGTCGTTTTAGGCCTGAATGCGCAACCAGGCGTCGTTGAACGCCGAATGGGGACTTGAAATGAAGCTTACCGTCGGAAAGCAACTTGCAGTGATTAGTCTGGTGTCGGTTGCCGGCTTGGCCGTTCTATTCGGCGTTAACCGCTCGCAAAGCGAAGAAATCTACAGCAAAGCCAGCTACGCTCAGGTCAACACGGTGCCGTCGCTGGTGGTTCTGGGCGATATCCGCGAGAACCTGCTGGAAACCCAGATTACTACCGCTCAGCACATCCTGAACACGGATGAGACGAAGATGGCGAAGATCGAGGACGTGATCAACCAGCACCGCAAAGCCGTCGACGAAGGATTTAAAAAGTATGACCCACTGACCTCAGACGACAAAGACCGCGCGCTGATTGGTGAGGTCAAAAGCGGTTGGTCGCACTTCAACACCAACCTCGAGGGTACGCTGGCCCAGTCGCGTGCCAACAACAACGAAAAAGCACGCGACATGCTCGCGGCTGAAGGCGAAGTGATTGTCAGCACGGTCAAGGCGCTGGACAAAGTCATCGAGTACAACATCGAGTTGGCTGACAACGGTGCTGAAGACGCCTCGTCGACCAAATCGTCGGCAGAGTCTTTGGCTTTGCTGATATCTGGGTTACTGATCGCGTTGACTGCTGGCACCTCGTTCTGGGTCTCGCGCGGCCTGATGCGCCAGCTGGGTGGCGAACCCGATTATGCGGCCAATGTGGCCGCGCGCATCGCGGGTGGCGACCTGACCACTGAGGTGGTGCTGCGTCCAGGCGACACCGGCAGCATGATGGCGACCATGAAGCAGATGGTCACCAAGCTGCAGGACGTGATGTCCGAGGTGCGCAGTTCGGCCGACGCCGTCGCCGCAGCATCCGAAGAACTCTCCTCGGCCGCGCAATCCCTCAACGAGAACTCTGCAGAGCAGACCATCTCGGTTGAGAAAACCAGCTCTGCGGTCGAAGAGATCACCGCGACGGTGGCACAGAACGCCGAAAACGCGCGTGTGACTGACGATATCGCCAGCCGCTCGTCGAAGGATGCCGAAGACGGCGGTCAAGCGGTGAAAGAGACCGTGGCTGCCATGCGCCAAATCGCCGACAAGATCAGCATCATCGACGACATTGCGTACCAGACCAACCTGTTGGCGCTTAACGCAGCCATTGAAGCCGCCCGTGCCGGCGAGCACGGCAAGGGCTTCGCGGTGGTGGCCGCAGAAGTGCGCAAGCTGGCCGAACGCTCGCGCGTCGCGGCCCAAGAGATCGGTGCGGTCGCCGGTACCAGCGTGGAGATGGCCGAACGCGCCGGCACCCTGCTCGACGAGATGGTGCCCGCCAGCCGCAAAACCGCAGACCTGGTGCAAGAGATCTCCTCGGCCTCGCGCGAACAGTCCCTGGGCCTAAGCCAGATCGGTCAGGCGATCCAGGACGTGGCACGCTCGACCCACACCAGCGCCTCGGCGTCCGAAGAGCTGTCCAAAACCTCCGAAGAGCTCAGCTCGCAGGCGGTTCAGATGCAAGGGCTGGTCGGCTTCTTCCGACTGCCGGGCGGCAATAAGAAGTCGCACGGAGCAAGCGTTCAGGTTGCCAGTCGCGCACCGGCGCGCGCCAGTGCCGCGCCGAGTGGCGGCGACGTTGACGAGTCGGAGTTCACTCGCTTCTCGTAATCGACGTTCAGCACACGACAAGGGCGCCCGCGGGCGCCCTTGTCACATCTGGAGAGCGCTACAGCCCCGCCGTTAAAACTCGAGGCAGATCTTGCCGAAGTGACGGTTCGATTCCTGATGGCGGAAGGCGTCGACAATGCCCTCGAGCGGGTAGCTGCTGTCGATCACTGGCTTCATCCCGTTGGCCTCGACGGCGCGGATCATGTCGAGCTGGTGTTTGCGGCTGCCCACCAGCACACCTTGCAAACGCTGGTGACGGGCAATCGCCTGGATCACCGATAGCGAGCCTTGCAAGCCGGTGAGGATGCCAATGATCGAGACGTGGCCACCGATGCGACAAGCGACCATCGACTGCTCCAGCGTGCCCGGACCGCCGACCTCGACCACATGGTCGACACCGCGGTCGTCGGTCAGCGTACGCACGGTCTGACCCCAGTGTGGGTCCTCGCGGTAGTTGATCAGGTGGTCGGCGCCGAGGGCCTTGAGGCGCTCGAGCTTGGCGTCCGACGACGACGTGGCGATCACCGTGGCGCCGGCCAGCTTGGCGAATTGCAACGCGAAGATCGACACGCCACCAGTGCCCTGCACCAGCACCGTATCGCCCGGCTTGAGTGTGTCGTCAGCCATCAGGGCGCGCCAAGCGGTCAGTCCGGCGCAGGTGAGTGTGGCGGCTTCGGCGTGGCTGTAGCCTTTGGGGGCCAAGGTGAAGGCGCTGGCTGCGGCGGTCACTTGCTCACGGGCATAACCATCGATGCCGTCACCCGGAACGCGGGCAAAGCTGCCTTCGTTGATGCCTGGCTCGCCGTCGGCCCACTCCGGAAAAAACAGGCTAACGACGTGGTCACCGACCTTGAGACCGGTGACGCCCTCGCCCACCGCCGTCACCACGCCGGCGCCGTCCGACATCGGGATGCGAGGCGCAGTGGGGCCCCAGGCGCCGCTGACCACCGCGTAGTCGTGGTAGTTGAGGGAGCTGGCGTGCAGGCGCACGGTGACCTCGCCGGGACCGGCTTGGCGCGGCTCGGTGCTGCCGACCACAACGTGGTCGAAACCGCCGCCGGGCTGAACAATGATGGTTTTGATGGACATGGAACAGCCTCCGTCGGATTTACTCAGACTCGTCGATCCAAGCCAACTGGATCGCCTCAAGGATCTTCTCGCCGCACCGCTTCGGATCGTCCTCGAAGCCGTCGAGTGCCATCACCCAGGCCATAAGATCGGTGAAGCGCACGGTCTTGGGGTCGGTATCGGGGTGCGCGTCGTAGAGAGCGATGGCGATGTCGCGGGTGTCGGTCCACTGCATGTCAATGGTCCTCCGAAGCGTGGTTGATCGTGTACTTGGGAATCTCGATGGTGAGCGGCGCATCGGCCACTCGCGCCTGGCACGACAAGCGCGACTGCGCCGTGAGGCCCCAAGCCATGTCGAGCATGTCGTCCTCATCATCGCTGGCCAGCGCCAGTGAGGCCAGCCCTTGGCGAACAATGACGTGGCACGTGGTGCAGGCGCAACTTTTCTCGCACGCGTGCTCGATGTCGATGTCGTGTTGCAACAGCGCATCGCAGATCGAAGTGCCGGGTGCGGCGTCGAACTCGGCCCCGTTGGGACACAGGCTGGCGTGGGGCAGAACAGTGAGTAGCGTCATGGTCGCGGTGTTAGAGGGAAGCGATGGTGCGCCCAGCCAGTGCATTGCGAATGCTGGCATCCATGCGGCGGGCGGCGAAGTCGTCGGTGGCGGTGGAGAGCGCATCGGTGGCTTGGCGGATGGCGCTGCGGTCGTGACCCGTGCGTGCCGTTACCAGCGCATCGATACGCGACCCAATGACCGCGCGCTCGTCGACGTTGAGCAGCGCCTCGGCGTCGGCGGCCAGCGCCGCACGCACGGCGTCAAGCAGGCGGTCGGCATCGACCTGCGCCTCGGCCAAAGCGCGGGCGTCGAGGTCGTCACGAGCGTGGTCGAACGAGTCGCGCAGCATGCGGGCGATGTCGTCGTCGCTCAGGCCATAGCTCGGCTTGACCGCAACCTGCGCGGTGACACCGGTCGACTGCTCGCTCGCGGTGACCGCCAACAGGCCATCGGCATCGACCTCGAAGGTCACCTTGATGCGTGCGGCGCCGGCCGGCAGCGGCGGGATGCCGCGCAACTCGAAGTGCGCCAGCGAGCGGCAATCGTCGACGCGCTCGCGCTCGCCTTGCAGCACATGGATGCGCATGGCGGTCTGGCCGTCCTTGAAGGTGGTGAACTCCTGCGCCCGGGCGATCGGCAGGGTCGCGTTGCGCGGCACGATCTTCTCGACCAGGCTGCCCATGGTTTCGATGCCCAGCGACAGTGGAATAACGTCGAGCAGCAGCCAGTCGTCACCGCCGCGGTTACCTGCCAACAGGTGCGCCTGTCGAGCGGCACCCAAGGCCACCACCTGATCCGGGTCGAGGTTGGTGAGCGGCGTCTGGCCAAAAAACTCGGCCACTGCCCGTCGCACCATCGGCATGCGCGTCGAGCCGCCGACCAGCACCACCCCACGAATGTCCGCGATATCGACGCCGGCATCGCGCAAAGCCTGGCGGCAGGGCTTGAGGGTCTTGGCGACCAGGTTGGCGCTCAAGGCTTCCAGGGTCTCGGTGTCGAGCGTCAGATCGACCGCGTCACCGTTGACCAAACGCACGTGAAACCGCGCGCGATCACGGCTGGATAAGGCCTCTTTGACCTCCCGCGCCTCGACCTGCATCGCGCGCAAGTCGCGCGCACCCAGCGGGGCCAGCTGCGCGTTCTCCAGCGCCCAACAGGCGATGCGACGGTCGAAGTCGTCACCGCCCAAAGCCGAGTCACCACCGGTTGCCAGCACCTCGAACACGCCCTTGGACAGGCGCAGGATGCTGATGTCGAAGGTGCCGCCGCCGAGGTCGTAAACGGCGTAGACGCCCTCCGCGGCGTTATCGAGGCCGTAGGCAATGGCCGCAGCGGTAGGCTCGTTGAGCAATCGCAGCACGTTGAGGCCGGCGAGTTGCGCAGCGTCCTTGGTGGCCTGCCGCTGGGCATCGTCGAAGTAAGCCGGCACAGTAATCACAGCACCGGTGATGTCGCCGCCGAGGCTGGCCTCGGCGCGCACGCGCAGCACCCGCAGAATCTCGGCAGACACCTCGACCGGACTCTTGACTCCGGCGGCAGTGCGGATCTGCACCATGCCCGGGCCGTCGACGAAGTCATAGGGCAGATCCCCCTGATGGGTCTGCACCACATCAGATAGACCGCGGCCCATGAAGCGTTTAACCGACACCAGGGTGTTGCGTGGGTCTTCGGCTTGCTGCGACTGTGCCTCGGCGCCAACGGCCCTGACGCCATCGGTGCCATAACGCACCACGCTCGGCAGCAGGTTGCGGCCGTGCTCGTCGGGCAGCACGGTGGCAATGCTGTTGCGCACGGTAGCGACCAGCGAGTGGGTGGTTCCAAGGTCGATGCCGATCGCTCGGCGGTGCTGATGCGGCGCAGTTGACTGCCCCGGCTCGGAGATTTGCAACAGAGCCATCAGTCGATCAGCGCCGAGCGCACGTCCTCGATGTCGTCGTGGAGCTTTTCGAGGAAGCGCAGGCGGCGCCAGACGTCAGCGGCGTGCGACCAGTCGGCTGCGGTGATGCGCTCGGCCAGCAGCGGCCACAGCTCGACCTCGGCGCCACGGATGGCGTGCTCGATGCGTCGCAGGCCCTTGTCGTCGCGATGCGCGCGCGCCTCGGCGACGTGCTCACGCCACTCCATCTGCTGGATCAGAAAGTCAGTGGGCATGGCGGTGTTGTCCTGCTCACCGAGCCCCACACCGGCACTCTCGATCAGGTACTTGGCCCGCGGCAGCGGTTTTTTCAGGACGCGGTAGGCCTCATTGGCACTGGTCGCCCACTGCATGGCGACTCTGCGCTCGGCGTCAGATTTGTCGGCGAAGCGGTCGGGGTGCACCTGCGCCTGCACAGCGCGGTAGGCCTCGTCAAGCGCGTGCAGGTCGACGTCGAACGCACGCGGCAGCCCGAGCAGCGCGAAGTGATCGGCGCCCGGCCCGCTCGACCCTGCTTCAGACATTGAAGCTTTCCCCGCAGCCGCACTCGTTTTTGACGTTGGGGTTGTTGAACTGGAAGCCCTCGTTAAGGCCCTCGCGCACAAAGTCGAGCTCGGTGCCGTCGATGAACGCGAGCGATTTCGGGTCGATGATGACCTTGGTGCCGTGACTCTCGAACAGCTGGTCCTCGGGCTTGACCTCATCGGCGTACTCCAGCACATAGGCCAGCCCCGAGCAGCCCGTGGTGCGCACGCCCAGACGCAGCCCTACGCCGCTGCCACGCTTGGCGATGAACTTCTGCACGTGCGCCGCAGCGCGCTCGGTGAGGGTGACCGCCATATCAGCCCCCGTGCTTCTTCCGGTAATCCTCGACGGCCGCCTTGATGGCGTCCTCGGCGAGGATCGAGCAGTGGATCTTGACCGGCGGCAGCGCCAGCTCTTCAGCGATCTGCGTGTTCTTGATGCTCATCGCTTGGTCCAGCGTCTTGCCCTTGACCCACTCGGTGACCAGCGAGCTCGACGCAATGGCCGAGCCGCAGCCGTAGGTCTTGAACTTGGCATCCTCGATGACGCCGTCGGCGCCGACCTTGATCTGCAACTTCATGACGTCGCCGCAGGCCGGCGCGCCGACCATACCGGTGCCGACGTCAGCATCGTCTGCTTTGTCGAAGGACCCGACGTTGCGGGGGTTTTCGTAGTGGTCGATGACCTTTTCGCTATATGCCATGTGTGTCTCCTGAAATTCAGTGCGCGGCCCATTGAACGCTGTTGAGGTCGATACCCGATTGGACCATCTCCCACAGCGGGCTCATCTCGCGCAGCTTGCCAACCTTGGCTTGCAACAAGGCGATGGTGTAGTCGATCTCTTCCTCGGTGGTGAAGCGGCCGATGGAAAAGCGAATCGAGCTGTGCGCCAGTTCGTCGCTGCGGCCGAGCGCGCGCAGCACGTAGCTGGGCTCCAGGCTCGCCGACGTGCAGGCCGAGCCCGACGAGACAGCGATGTCCTTGATCGCCATGATCAGCGACTCGCCCTCGACATAGGCGAAACTGACGTTGAGGTTGTGCGGCACGCGCTGCTCGAGGCTGCCGTTGAGGTAGACCTCGTCCATGGTCGACAGGCCCGCCCACAGGCGGTCGCGCAACATGCGGATGCGCTCGTTCTCAGTGCCCATCTCCTCGCGCGCGATGCGAAAGGCCTCGCCCATGCCGACGATCTGGTGCGTCGGCAGCGTGCCGGACCGGAAACCGCGCTCGTGGCCGCCGCCGTGCATCTGCGCCTCGAGGCGGATGCGCGGCTTGCGCCGAACGTACAGCGCGCCGATGCCCTTGGGCCCGTACGTCTTGTGGGCGCACAGGCTCATCAGGTCGATCGGCAGCTCGGCCAGATTGATCGCCACCTTGCCGGTCGCCTGCGCCGCATCGACGTGAAAGACCGTGCCGTTGGCGCGACACAGGGCGCCGATGGCGCGAACGTCTTGGATGACGCCGATCTCGTTGTTGACGAACATGATCGACACCACCGAGGTATCGGGTCGCAAGGCGGCCTTGAAGGCATCCATGTCAAGCAGGCCATCGTCGCGCGGATCGAGGTAGGTCACCTCGAAGCCGGTACGCTCAAGCTCGCGCAGGGTGTCGAGCACCGCTTTGTGCTCGGTCTTGAGCGTAATCAGATGCTTGCCCTTGCTGGCGTAGAAATGAGCCGCACCCTTGATGGCGAGATTGTTGGACTCGGTCGCACCCGAGGTCCAGACGATCTCCTTCGGGTCGGCGCCGATCAGCGCGGCAACATTTGCGCGCGCGGTCTCGACCGCGTCCTCGGCGGTCCAGCCGTACGGATGGCTGCGCGATGCCGGATTGCCGTAGAGCTCGCCGAGGTACGGCACCATCGCGTCGACCACACGCGGGTCAACAGGCGTCGTCGCCGAGTAGTCGAGGTAGATCGGGAACTTCAGGGACATTGCAGTTTGCCTCTCAGAATCAAACGTTTAGACAGCCACCGCGGCCAACCCGCGCAGGCCTGTCGTACAGGTCTGCAGGGCATCAAGAAACGCGTCCACCTGAATGCGGGTGTTGCTCCGCCCCAGGCTGACACGCAGGGCGCCGCGCGCCAGATCGGGATCCACGCCCATGCCGAGCAGGGTCGGGCTGGGCGCGTGGTCGCCACTGGAACACGCCGAACCGCTGCCCAAAGCAAAGCCGGCGTCGTCGAGCGCGAGCAATAGGGTCGGGCCGTCGATACCCGGAATCGCGAAGTACACGGTGTTGGGCAGACGCTCGGCCTCGGCGCCAAACACCACCGCGCCCAAGTGCCGCAACTGCGGCCCGCGCAGGCCGGCCAGCAGGCGATCACGCAGATCGGTCAGGTGCGCTGCGTCAGCCTGCAGACGCGCGGCTGCCAGTTCGCAGGCGACGCCGAAGCCGACAATCGCCGGGACGTTCTCGGTGCCGGCGCGCAGGCCATGCTCGTGGCCACCGCCCTCGATCTGCGCGCGCAGGTCGAGCCGCTTGCCAACCAGCAGCGCGCCGATGCCCTTGGGGCCATAGAACTTGTGCGCCGACAGGCTCAGCGCATCGACGTTGAGGTCGTCAAATCGCAGCGAGCGCTTGCCGGCCCATTGCACGGCATCGGTGTGGACCACCGCCCCAGCGCTGCGCGCCGTCTCCGCCAGACTCGGGATGTCTTGCACCACGCCAGTCTCGTTGTGCGCGGCGATGAACGAAGCCAGCATCAACCCTTCGCCGGCCTTCGCTGCGAGTTCGTCACCACGGATGCGCCCCTGCGCGTCAAGGCCGACGTCCAGCAGTTGCCACCCTTCGCGCACCAGACTGCGCGCCGGACGCCGGACGCAGGCGTGTTCGCCGGCGCTGAGTGCCATTCGGCCGGCTCGCAAGCGAGCCGCCGCGCCGCGCACAAACAAATTGTTGGCTTCTGAGCCACCGCTGGTGAAGACCACCTGCGACGGAAGCACGCCGGCGAAGGCCGCGACCTGCTCGCGCGCGGCATCCACCGCTTTGCGCGCCGCGACACCGCTGCGGTGCGCACTCGACGGGTTGGCGGCGTACTCTGACCAGAACGGCAGCATGGCTGCGACCACCGCCGGATCTACCGGTGTGGTGGCGTTGTGGTCAAAGAAGGTGTGCGCGCGCATGGAGACTCAGGCGGCGGCTGTCGCCGACTCGCGCCGTTCACGGAACAGCCCGTCGGCCATCACCGGACGGGCGGCTGCGTCGCGTTGACCGGCCACCAGTTGCGCCAAGGTGACCGCGGCCAAGTAATCGTAGATGTGCGTGTTGAGCGCGGTCCAGAGGTCGTGCGTCATACAGGCTTGGTCGTCGTGGCAATTGCGCTTGCCGCCACATTGAGTCGCGTCGATCGGCTCGTCGACGGCACGGATGATCTCGGCAACCGAGATGGCTGAGGCTTCTCGACCAAGACGGTAGCCGCCACCGGGGCCGCGCACGCTATCTACCAGCTTCTGCCGACGCAGACGGCCGAACAGCTGCTCGAGGTAAGACAAGGAGATGCGCTGGCGCTCGCTGATGCCGGCCAAGGTGACCGGTCCGGTGTGCTCGCGCAAGCCCAAGTCGATCATCGCGGTGACCGCAAAGCGGCCTTTGGTGGTGAGACGCATGGCGATTTCTCCGCCGCAGTAGTTTCCCGACTATTTTAGTCGAGAATTACCGAGAAAGGTTCCACTTGCGCGCCTGCCCTCAGGCTCGGCCAGCGATGGTCGCAATCATCTGCGCGAAGACCTTGGGGTTGCCGCAGACGATGTCGCCGCCCTCGAGGTAGCCCTCGTCGCCCTTGAAGTCGCCGACCAGGCCGCCCGCCTCCAGCACCAGCAAGCTGCCAGCGGCCATATCCCACGGCGCGAGTCCCATCTCGAAGAAACCATCGAGGCGACCCGCCGCCACATAGGCGAGATCGAGCGAGGCAGCGCCTGGACGACGCAGGCCTGCGCTGCCCTGCGCAAACGCCTTAAACAGCTCGACATAGCGGTCGATGCGGCTGAACTCGCGGTAGGGGAATCCGGTGCCGATCAGCGCGTCGCGCAGCATCGGCCGGCTGCTGACGCGGATCCGGCGGTCATTGACGAAGGCGCCGCGGCCGCGGGTGGCGGTGAAGAGCTCGTTGTGGACAACGTCGTAGACCACTGCCTGCGCCATCTGGCCGCGATGCTGCAAGCCGATCGACACCGCGTATTGCGGGAATCCGTGCAAAAAATTGGTGGTGCCGTCCAGCGGGTCAATGATCCAGACGTATTCAGAGTCACCCGACGCGCCCGACTCCTCGGCGAGGATGGCGTGGTCCGGGTAGGCCTCCCTGAGCGTCGCGATGATGGCCTGCTCAGCGGCGTGGTCGACCTCGGTGACGAAGTCGTTGGTCTGCTTGCTTGCCACCCGGATCTGCTCCAGCTCGAGGCTGGCACGGTTGATGATCGAACCGGCCTTGCGGGCGGCTTTGATGGCGATGTTCAACATCGGGTGCATGGGCGGGTATCCTGCGTTGCGCCCCGCGCGGGGCAATGCCGGCCGGAGACGGTCGACACTCTGGAGCGATCGGATTGGACAAGAACACGGACCCGCACACCGCGGATCAGAGTGCGGATTCTAAAGCTTTCGACGACCTGCCGTCAGCCGACCGTCTGACGCGGGTGCGCGTGGTGCTGACCCGCACCAGCCACCCCGGCAACATCGGCGCGGCAGCACGGGCTTGCAAAACCATGGGCTTGACTCAGCTGTGGCTGGTCGCACCGCAGCGCTTCCCCGACGACGAAGCGATCGCCCGCGCCTCGGGCGCCACCGATCTGCTCGACACCGCGCGCGTGGTGCCGACTTTGGCCGACGCGCTGCACGGCACAGTCGCTGCCGTGGCTTTAACCGCCCGCGCCCGCGAACTCGCCGCACCGCAGGTGGCGCCGCGCGAGGCCGCGGGCTTGCTGATGACGCGCGCCGACGCGGGCGAGGTGGCGCTGGTGTTCGGCAACGAACAGAGCGGACTGTCCGGCGACGAAGCGGCGCTGTGCGGCTGGCTCTGCCAGATCCCCACCAACCCGCTGTACAGCTCGCTCAATCTCGCCGCTGCGGTGCAGATCCTCGCCTACGAGATGCGCCTGGCCACCCTCGCCGGCCAACAGTTGCGCACCGCCGGCGATGCCCCCGATCCGGCACCGTTCGAGGACGTCGAGCGGTTCCACGAGCACCTGTTGCGCGTCTTGGCCGAGCTCGATTTTTACGACCCGGCCAACCCGCGGCGGCTCGAGCCAAAGTTGCGGCGCCTGTTTGCCAAAGCGCAGTTGGAGCGTGACGAAGTCAACATTCTGCGCGGCCTGCTAACCGCCATCGAGCAGGGGCGCTAGCCTGCCAGATCCGGTCAGAGCGCCTGCTACACTAAAAGGCTGTCCTGTTTCAAAGCGACCTACTTTCAGTGTTTCGGCACCTCTGCGAAGACATCCGCTGCGTATTTGACCGCGATCCGGCGGCGCGCTCGACCTGGGAAGTCATCACCTGCTACCCCGGCGTGCACGCGGTGATCGGGCATCGCATCGCCCATTGGCTGTGGACGGTCGGCCTCAAATGGCCGGCACGCGCGCTCTCGCACATTGTCCGTGGGTTGACCGGAATCGAGATCCACCCGGGCGCGACCCTTGGCCAGCGAGTGTTCATCGACCACGGCATGGGCGTGGTGATCGGCGAGACAGCCGTCATTGGCGACGATTGCACGCTCTATCACGGCGTCACGCTGGGCGGCACCAGTTGGCGCGAGGGCAAGCGCCACCCGACGCTGGAGGCCGGCGTGGTCGTGGGCGCCGGCGCCAAGATCCTCGGGCCGATCACGGTGGGGGCAGGCGCACGCATTGGCTCCAACGCCGTGGTGGTGCGTTCGGTGCCACCACACGCTACTGCTGTGGGCATCCCGGCACGGGTCTTGGACGAACCCACCGCCGACAGCGACGGCTTCCAGCCCTACGCGGTCGTCACCGAAACCGACGACCCGCTGGCGCGCTCGGTACAGGCGCTCGCCGACCAGAATGCCGCCACCGACCGGCAAATGACGCAGGTGCTGGACGCCCTGCGTCAGCTCGGCGTGGACATCAGCGCCGACCGCGAAGTCGGCACCGGCTTTGAGCCGAATGCCAGCAAACGCGGCAA
>Ga0209598_10001236_pt1 | contig 20955 bp, 20 predicted proteins | sample M_140807_EF_Meta_FD_187317 | JGI IMG/M metagenome (GOLD analysis project Ga0209598, IMG submission 187317) | Freshwater microbial communities from Lake Montjoie, Canada to study carbon cycling - M_140807_EF_MetaG (SPAdes) (version 2) | ecosystem: Environmental > Aquatic > Freshwater > Lake...
TAAAATAAGGTCAATCAGTGTCATTGCGAAATCGGCACTTAAGCAAAAAAAGATAAGCCAGTTGTTGTATAAGATGGGGGTTTATTTTAATCCCAGCAATATTTTAGAAATGGGTACTTCCTTTGGCATTACATCGAGTTATTTAGCAATGTCAATGCCTCATCAAACTTTAGTCACCATGGAAGGCGCGCCTGCAATTGCCCAAGAAGCGCTGGGGACCTTTGATTTATTGCAATTGAAAAATATACAAATCATGGAAGGCGATTTTGCCACAAGCTTGCCTATTTATTTAAACGCAATAACGCAGGTAGGCATGGTGTATATTGATGGCAATCATCGTTATGCCCCTACGATGCAATATTTTGAACTTCTATTAAGTAAAGTGAATGAACAGTCTATTTTAATTTTTGATGACATATATTGGAGTAGTGAAATGGAAAAAGCGTGGAATGAAATTAAAAATCATAAAGCAGTTACTTTAACCATTGATTTATTTTATGTAGGCATTGTTTTTTTTAGAAAAGAAAACAAAGAGAAACAACATTTTACAATTCGATATTAATTTAAAATACAAACAAACTTGTTACCTAAACCATTTTTAGATTCATTGGAGGGCTTGCCAGGGTTTGATAAAAACGCTTTTGAGCAAGTGCATGCCCAAGGGGAACAAATTACGTCGGTTAGATTAAATAAGTACAAGCAGTTTGATTTACATACACATCCTTTTTTAAACGCAACTACACCAGTGTCGTGGTGTGCTCAAGGGGTTTATTTAAGTGAGCGTCCGCTATTTGTGTTAGATCCCTTATGGCATGCGGGTGCTTACTATGTGCAGGAGGCAAGCAGTATGTTTATACAATATTTGTTGGATCAATTAAATATGAATACAACATCTATTGTGCTTGATTTATGTGCAGCACCTGGCGGAAAAAGTACTTTATTAGCAAACTGGTTTAAGGATGGCTTGGTGGTTGCCAATGAAACCATCAAAGGCCGTAATGCCATCTTGGTGGAAAATATTACAAAATGGGGTGCGGATAATATGATTGTCACGCAGAATGACCCAGGACATTTTAAAGCCTTGCCTGCTTTTTTTGATTTAGTATTGATTGATGCACCTTGTAGTGGCAGTGGCTTATTTCGAAAAGATATTTCTGCAATTTCAGAATGGAGTTTGGATAATGTGCAACATTGTAGTTTAAGACAACAACGCATCATTGAAGAGTCCTTAGATACTTTAAAAGAAGGGGGTTATTTGATTTATTCAACTTGTTCTTATTCAGCGGAAGAAGATGAAAAAATAATGGATCAAATTGCAAATTTACCAGGGATGGTGAATATTAAAATTTCAGTGCCAGCATCATGGAATATTATTTCCTGTGAAAGTCCTGAACAGCAATGTCAAGGATTCAGATTTTATCCTGATAAAATAAAAGGGGAAGGTTTTTTTATTTCTGTTTTTAAAAAAGAAGGAGCAGTTCAAAACACTAGTACTTCAGATTCATTTAAATTTACCCCCTTGTCAAAGAATGAATTATCCGTCGCAAAATCATTTTTTGAATTACCTGCAACGCATCAATACTTATCACATCAAAATAGTATGATCGCCATTCCAAATTTATTTGAACCGGCTATTTTGTCCATTTTGAGTAACCTATATGTAAAAAAATTGGGCTTAGACTTGGGTGCTGTTAAAGGGAAGGACTTTATTCCTTCCCATGCGTTGGCAATGAGCTATTGGTCCAATTTGCCTTATCAAACACTCGAAGTAGGGTCCGAAACCGCGCTCAATTACTTAAGACGCGCAGAGGTACAATTAGATGGAAATGTGGGTTGGCATTTGATTAAGTACCAAAGTATTGCACTTGGGTGGGCCAAATTGTTGCCCAATAGAGCGAATAATTACTATCCAAATGAATGGAGAATATTGAATTACTAGGACTTACACATATTATTTAATACACATACTAACTTTTAGCCTTTTCTTTGCACTTGATTTTTGTACCTTTGCGGTATGTTTAAATATGGCATTTTATTGTTCTTGTTCATAGTGAGCGCTTTTGCTCCTGGGTATAGTATTGCCCCTTTGCAAGTAAAATCAGCCAAAAAACAGGTACCCCAAAAAAAAACGGCCACGACAAGTAAAAAAGTAACTCCAAAAAAGGGAGCGGTAACTGTTGCAAAAAAACCATCGACCACTGTTATAAAGAAAGCAGCAGTTACTGTTGCAAAAAAAGGCAGTAGTGTAAAAACGGCAACCGCAAAAAATAAAATCAGTCCCAAAAAATCAATTCGAAAAAGAGCCACTTATAAAAAGGGGAGTGTAAAACGAAAATCTCGTTACCGATCCAAGTATATGGCGGTTAAAAAAGTGGATACGGTTCGTCAAAACACTTTGCAAGTAATTTCTTCAAATAAAGAAAAAGCAAGAGTCAACGATAGTATTCATAATGCATTAATAAGTCATCAAAGGGACGGGACAAATACAAAAAAAGTGGATGAGGGTTATTTTGCAACATTATTTTCAGATCAAAAAAAATCGGCATCTTTTCAAACATTAGATGGCACTGCTTCCGTATTTAAAAGTATCAGTGGGTGGCAGGATAAAAAGTTTTATATATTGACCAATGAAATCCCCGTTGGAACTATTGTAAAAATTACCACCACCGATTTCAAAACCATTTGTGCCAAAGTGATTAACGCGCTTCCGGAAGTAAGTAATTCAATTCAATATAGATTGAGTGCTGCTGCTGCTGCAATTTTAGGGATCACTAATAAAACTTTTCAAATTACCGTCACTTATTAATTCTATTTTATGAAATGTAAATTATTGGTATCCCTTATGTTTATGGGATTTGTTTTAATAAGTTGTGGACAGTCCAACTCGAATGGGGCGCAAGCAGTAACGTCAAGTTCAAATAATGGCGAAACCATTGCTGCGGCTTCTTTCAAACAAGCCATTGCTACGAAAGGGGTTCAAGTATTAGATGTTCGCACTGCGAATGAATTTAATGGCGGTCATATTTCCCATGCATTGCAAGCGAACTGGATGGATAAAACTGAATTTGCAGATCGAACACAGCATTTAGATAAAAGCCAGCCTATTTATGTGTATTGTCAAGCGGGTGGTCGAAGTGCCTCAGCACAAGCTTTTCTTATTGAAAAAGGGTATAAAGTAATCAATTTGGAAGGCGGCATGAGTAACTGGAAAATGAACGGATTTCCAGTGGATGGAGCTGGTGATGTTCCTCAAATGCGTGTGCTGGATTTGGAAAAAATTATTGCATCGAATAAAATAGTGTTGGTGGATGTTGGCGCTGATTGGTGTCCGCCTTGTCGAAAAATGTTGCCGGTTTTAGAAGCATTAAAAAAACAACCAGCAAATCCCTTTTATTTTTTAGCAGTGGATGGCGGTAATGATATTGACGTTATGAAAGCATTACATTCTGAAGGGCTTCCAAATTTTATCATTTTTAAAGATGGCAAAGAAACATGGAGGCACCAAGGTATTGTATCATTGGAAGATTTTAATAATGCGTTGAAATAAATCTACTTGTACCCTTGGGTGTTCCTATTAGTGCGCCACTAAATTAAATATTAATTTTACCCTGGTTTTCGATAGCCCCTTAAAAAATCAATAATTGGCATCCGCTTTTTACCTTGCCATTGAATATCAGCAAGTTCAATATAGCCATCCTTACATGCAATTTTTGCAAAATTTTTTCCGTCTGTTATAAAACTGCCAGGGGCTTCGGTGGGGGTTGCGTCGATCGCTTGCGTTAAAAAAAGTTTTACAATTTTTCCATCAATCTTGGTAATAGCGCCAGGGAAAGGGGCCAATCCTCTTATTAAATTATGTATAGCGGCACATGACTTGTCCCAATCTATTTCACAATCCTTGGTAAAAATCTTTGGTGCGTGCTTGAGTGCTTCATTGCCTATTACTTGTTCCTGTGCTACTGCTTTAATGCTGTTGTCAAATAATCCATGCAATGTTTTTACTAATAATTGAGCTCCCACTTCCATCATGGTGTCATGTATTTCGCCAGCGGTATGATTAGGCGCAATAGGGATGCGGTCCTGTAATAAAATGGCACCAGTATCAATTGCATGTTGTAATTGAAATGTAGTGACGCCTGTTTCTTTTTCACCATTGATGATTGCCCAATTGATAGGCGCAGCGCCACGGTATTGAGGCAATAATGAGCCATGTACATTTAAGGTTCCCATGGGAGGGAAGGACCAAATTTGCTCCGGTAACATTCAAAAGCTACGACTACTTGCAGGTCCGGTTTCCATTGTTTTAATGCTTCAAAAAACTCGGGAGATTTTAATTTTTCAGGTTGCAAAATAGGTAAGTCATGGGCTAGGGCAAATTGTTTAACCGCGCTTTGTTGCAGCTGCATGCCCCTACCAGCTGGCTTATCCGGCGCAGTAACTACGCCCACCACATTCATTTTGGCTTGCAGTAATGCATTTAAAGATGCCACTGCAAATGCCGGGGTTCCCATAAAAACAATCCTTGGTTTATTGTCCATGGGGCAAAGTTAGTTTATCTGTCATAATTATGTACTTTTGCGCTTTGCACCCTAGGTGCTTTATTAAAAATAAAACAATATGCAACAAGTAAAAAATGGGGATACCATTCAAGTGCATTATCACGGTACATTGACTAGTGGTGAAATATTTGATTCCTCAACAGGTAGAGCTCCTTTAGAATTTGAAGTAGGAACAGGTATGGTAATTCCAGGATTTGACAGTGGTGTGCTTGGAATGACTGTCGGGGAGAAAAAAACAATACAAATCCCATTTGCGGAGGCCTATGGTCCAAAGCAACCTGATATGATTGTTGAATTCCCTAAAACACAGTTTCCTGCTGATTTAAATCCAACCATCGGCATGGCGTTGACGATGAATAATGGTCAAGGGCAACAATTTCAAGTAACTGTGGTGGAGGTTAAAGAAGAAGTCGTAGTATTAGATGCGAATCATTCTTTGGCAGGACAGGATTTAACCTTTGCTTTAGAATTAGTAAGTATTGATACTCCTTCTAAAATAATTATGCCTTAGTAGGATAAGATATTTTTTTGAAAGGCTTTCTTGTTTTCGTCTAAGGATGCGAACAGAAAGCCTTTTTTTATTGCTTAATTCAAATTATCTTCAAGCTTCATTTTAGTAGTAAAATAGTTTAAAAATTCAATTATGTCATTTGATCAGTTAGCTATTGCAGAACGGTTTATGCGTTATGTTCAAATTGATACACAGAGTGATCCTGATAGCACCAATTTCCCCTCAACGGACAAGCAACTTAATTTAGCCAAATTATTGGTCGAAGAATTGAAGGAAATGGGAATAGCACATGTTGAAATGGATGCCTATGGATATGTGATGGCAACAATTCTTTCGAATAGGGAGGAGCAAAAACCGGTTTTGTGTTTTTGTGCACATATGGATACTGCCCCCGATTGCAGTGGCACTGATGTGAAACCTATTTTACATAAAAATTATAATGGAGAACCATTGGTATTGCCCGATGATCATTCACAAGTAATTTCAATAGAAGCTTATCCTTATTTGAAAAATTTTATTGGAAAGGATATTATAACAGCATCTGGAAAAACTTTATTGGGTGCTGATGACAAAGCGGGTGTCGCGATCATTATGTCCTTTGCACAATATATAATGAATCACCCAGCAATTTTACACGGAACCATTAAATTATTATTTACCCCAGATGAGGAAGTGGGAAGAGGGACTGACTTTTTGGACTTAAAAAAATTGGGAGCCGACTTCGCATACACTTTAGATGGAGGTGAATTGGGTTGTTTTGAAATGGAAACTTTTAGTGCTGATTATTTAACGATGGATATTCAAGGGGTCATTGCGCATCCCGGTGCTGCGAATGGGGTGATGCAAAATGCCATTAAAATAGCAGGTGAAATTATAGCTGCATTACCTAAACAGGAATGGAGTCCAGAACATACCGAACAAAGGCAAGGCTTTGTGCATCCGAATCATATTTCAGGAGGGGCCGAAAAAGCAAGATTGGAATTTTTAATTCGTGATCATGATACGCAGCAACTAAAAGAACATATCAGTAAATTAAAATCGATTGCCGACCATGTTTTATTGCAAAATCCTGATTTTTCTAAATCCCATATTAGGTATACGATCAAGGAGCAATACAGAAATATGCGAGAGGTCATTGACCTTCATCCCATTTTAGTGGAAAACGCATTAGCTGCTTATAAAAAAGCAGGCATTTCGCCCATTGTGGAACCCATTCGAGGGGGCACTGACGGTAGTAGGTTAAGTTTTTTAGGTCTTCCTGCGCCCAATATATTTACGGGTATGCAGGCGATACATAGCAAACATGAGTGGATTGGCGTATCTGATATGCAAAAGTCGGTAGAAGTGCTTGTTAATTTGGTGGAAATATTTTAACAAATTGATAGTTATTCACATGCACCCTTTTTCAAATAAAACCTTTTAACTTTAAAAAATAAATTGAACACCATGTTATTCTTGTTACAAGTCGCAGAAAATAAAATATCCTTATTCAGCTTATTGCAAAAAGGGGGATATATCATGTATCCATTATATCTTTTATTAGTGATTGCGATCTATGTTTTTTTTGAGCGTATGATTGCTATTAAAAAAGCGGGAACCATTGATCCTAAGTTCATGCTTATTATTCGTGATAATATCATTTCAGGAAATTTGGTTGCCGCTAAAACTTTGGCAAAAAATACAGATAATCCTGTGGCTAAAATGATTGAAAAAGGAATCATGAGAATTGGTAAGCCATTAGATGCTATTGAAAAGAGTATGGAAAATGTAGGGAAACTTGAAATGTATTCCATGGAACGAAATTTAAATGTATTATCATTGGTGGCAGGTATTGCGCCGATGTTTGGGTTCTTAGGTACGATTATAGGTATGGTACAATTGTTTTATGGTATTGCCTCTACTGGTGAGTATACCTTAAATACCATTGCGGGAGGTATTTATACCAAAATGATCACCTCTGCAACAGGATTAATTATTGGTTTGATTGCTTATGTAGGGCATAACTATTTAACCACACAAATTGATAAAACTGCCAATAAAATGGAAACAGCGAGTGCTGATTTTTTAGATATGTTACAAGAGCCTACAAATTCTTAATCTATTTTTATGAATTTAAAACCTAGATTAAGACATTCGCCTGAAGTACATACTGGAGCGCTGAATGATATCTTATTTATATTATTATTATTCTTTTTGATTGTGTCCACTTTGGCTAATCCAAATGTGATTAAAGTATCAAATCCTAAATCATCCACAGATACTAAGGCCAAACAGACAGTGGTGGTAACCATTGATAAGGATCAAAAATTATTTATAGGCTCGGCACCTGTATCAATTGATTCATTGGCTAGCCAATTAAAAATATTTTTAGCAAAGGAAACAGACAAACCTTCGGTAGTGATTAATGGAGATAGTGTTGCAAGTTTAGGCACTACGATTAGGGTAATGCAGATCATAAAGCAATTAGGCGCAACACCAGTCATCGCCGTTGATCCTGCGCGCTAATTATAGCGCCTTTTTTGGTTTTAAGCTTGTTCGAATCATTCGATCTTTTCCAAACATATCTTTTCTTAATTCTGCATGATAGCCCATTTCCTCAAATAAGGATTGAATTGCTTTGCCTTGATCGTAATGCATTTCAAAAAATAATTGTCCATTGGGATTCAAGCATTGCTTGGCCAATCTTGCAATGATTCTATAAAAAATTAAAGGGTCTTCGTTGGTTACAAATAACGCCAGCGCTGGCTCGTAATTTTTAACTTGTATTTGCATATTCACTTTTTCATTAAAAGGAATATAGGGTGGGTTGCTTACAATAATATCATAATTACCTGGCATGGAAGCGGACATTAAAATATCTTGGGAAATCCATTCAATTTGGGTATTTAATTTTTCTGCATTTAATTTGGCAACGGCTAATGCGCCTTCGCTAATATCTAATCCACTCAAGGTACAATCAGGCAATGCTGTTTTTATTGCAATGGGAATACAGCCCGATCCAGTTCCAATATCAATAATAGCTAATGGTTTATTAATAATTTCTGCATATTCGATTACCCATTCTACTAATTCTTCAGTTTCAGGACGTGGAATTAATACCTGATCATTAACGATATATTCCTTGCCCATAAACCAGGCCTTTCCTAAAATATATTGAATGGGTTTTCCATTGGCCAATGCGTCGGCATATTTTTTCAGATCTATTAATTGCGCTTCGCTTAACAGTTCGTTTTTATTAATGACTTGTTGTAGTTGGTTATTTCCAGTAACATGTTCAAATAACATGGACAATAAGCTGTTCAATTCAATGGCGTCAAATTGATCTGCTAATTGTAATTTTAAACCCTGCTTGCTTTCGTGTAAAGTCATACTGCAATGTTACTAATGATTACGCATTATGAACTAGCTTTGCATCAAATAATTATAAATACTATTTATTCCCGCAATGAGCCCCTTTCATTATAATACCATCGAGCAAACGGCTATGGCTGAATTTAAGGATCGGGGCAGTAGATTTATTGCATATGCTTATCCTGCTCAAAGTATTGATCAATGTAAAAAACTAGTCGCACAATTAAAAAAGGAACACCCAAAAGCGGTACATCATTGCTTTGCTTATCGCCTCGGTGTTGATGGTGTAACTTTTAGAGTCAGTGATGATAGTGAACCGGCTGGGACGGCGGGGCGTCCAATTTTGGGTCAAATGGATAGCAAGGAATTAACCAATATATTGGTTGTAGTTGTTCGTTATTTTGGCGGAAGTTTATTGGGAGTGCCTGGTTTAATTAATGCCTATAAAACTGCTACTTCATTGGCATTACAGCTAACGCCACAAATTCAAAAAGCAGTGGAGCTGAACTATGAAATTAATTTTGATTACCATCAAATGAATGAAGTGATGATGGTATTAAAACAATACAATTGTTCCGTTGTTTCACAATCAGCGCAATTATTTGTTTCCTTAAAAGTGGGTATTCCTAAATTAAGATTGGATGAAGTCATGAACAAGTTAAATGATCTACATGGGGTAAGCTATTCCACCACCTTAGTTGTTTAACAGCTGTTTAATATTTATAAAATCCTTCTCCTGTTTTGACGCCTAATTTTCCCTCGCTGACTTTTTGTATTAATAAATTGGCAGGGGCGTATTTTGAATTATTCAATCCTTTTTCCATGATCTCTAAAATGTTCTTACAAACATCAAGCCCAATATAATCGGCTAACTGTAAAGGTCCCATGGGATGGGCCATTCCTAATTTCATAATTTGATCAATGGTGCTAGCGTCACTCACGCCCTCTGATAAAGCAATGATTGCTTCATTAATCATGGGCATTAAAATTCGATTGGCGATGAACCCAGGAAAATCATTTACAACACAAGGAATTTTACCTAATTGCTCCGTTAAGGATATAATTGTTTTCGTCACCAAGGGATCTGTTTGCTTACTATTAATTACTTCCACTAATTTCATCACTGGCACGGGATTCATAAAATGCATTCCTATCACTTGGCTAGGTCTTTGCGTGGCCGACGCTAAATCGCTTATTGAAATGCTGGACGTGTTTGTCGCTAATATGCAATTTGGTTTTGCATATTTATCCATCTCGGCGAATATCTTTTTTTTAACAACACTATTTTCGGTGGCTGATTCAATAATTAAATCGGTATCTCCAATTCCTGAATTTAAATCGGTAAATGTTTTGATATTGGAAAGAAGGGTTTCTTTGGCAGTAGCATCAAGACTTCCTTTGGCAATTTGTCGGTCTACATTTTTCTCGATTATAATGAGGGCTTTTTCTAATGCTGACTTATCGGTGTCAATTAAATGTACCAAAAAATGATGTTGTGCAAATACATGTGCAATACCATTTCCCATGGTCCCTGCGCCAATGACTGCAATCATTTTCATGTATTATTTTTTTCTTGATTTATAATCGCCCCTTTTCCATGAGTTAATAAAACTTTTCCAAGCCACAGGATTTAATATGTTCATTGGTGGCAATTGCCCTGAATAATAATATTTTGATGCTTGTTGGTTAAGTGATGCGCCAACTGCCTCCTTGCCATCAAAAGGCAAACTTGATAAGATGATTCTTTTTTGACTTGCGCTTGTATTTTTTCTTGCCGTTTCGTATAAGTCGTCGTCAATTTTCGCATTTACAAAATCACGTTCAAATTGCGCTCTGGTAGGGCGTGGTTTTAATATAGTCGCAGGTAAAAAATTTGTGTCATTAATCATTAACTGAATAACACTGTATTGATTGCCTTCTAAATTTTCAGGGATTAAGATAGTTCTGTTTTTGAATCCAATACAGGAGAAGGTAATATTTTCACCCTTATTGACTGCAATCGAAAATACGCCATCATTGTTGGTGATGGTACCTCGCCCTTTTTTGTTCACTACCACACTTGCAAATGGAATGGCCTTTAAGCTATCTGCGGTCATCACCACGCCATATAGTTGTACTACTGAATCGCGATAAATATCTGGCACGGTAGTTTGCGCAAAATTAGTGAATGGCGTTAATGCAAAAACGATAAAAAGTATAAATAGGTGTCCTTGTCGCATGTGTTGCAAAATTAAGGGGCAATCCTTAAAAAACCGCAGCATTTTTTAGGATCAAAATGGGCTATTTTTTATATAATAATGGATAATCCTCCAATTAAAACTGCAAAATAAGCCTATTGAGACTTAACTTTGCACGTCGCTATTTATTTAACAAAAACTTTCAAAATGACAGTGGATTTGATACTAAAGGCATTAAGTAATGTGCAGGAACCGGATTTGGGGAAGGACTTGGTTACATTGAATATGATTACCGATTTAGTCGTGGAGGGTGATCATGTAAGTTTTACCATTGTATTAACTACACCAGCATGTCCAATGAAGGATTTGATGAAAAATGCTTGTGAAAATGCGATTAAATTATTGGTGAATAAGCAGGCGATTATTACGGTGAACTTTACTTCCAATACAACCAGTAGAAGGCAGGATGAAAAAACAGTTTTAGCACAAGTAAAAAATATTATTGCTGTAGTGAGTGGTAAAGGAGGTGTTGGTAAAAGCACGGTTTCTGCAAACCTAGCGCTTGCTTTAGCGGAGGGTGGTGCAAAAGTAGGATTAATGGATGCGGATATTTATGGTCCAAGTGTACCCATTATGTTTGGTGTGCGTGGTCAACGTCCTTTGATGAAAGATGAAAATGGGAAAGGAATTATATTACCATTGGAAAAATTTGGTATTCGATTAATGAGCATTGGTTTATTGGTGGATGAAAAAGATGCGGTGGTTTGGAGAGGACCAATGGCAAGTAGTGCTATTCGCCAATTTATCACTGATGTGGATTGGGGGGAACTAGATTACTTAGTCATTGATATGCCTCCTGGAACTGGAGATATACATTTAACAATTATGCAAACAGTGCCGGTGACAGGGGTGGTGATTGTTACTACGCCTCAAACAGTGGCACTAGCGGATGCTAAAAAAGCAATCGCTATGTTTGGTCAAGCAAATATTAAAGTGCCCATCATTGGGCTGGTTGAAAACATGGCTTATTTTACACCTGAAGAATTGCCTAACAATAAATATTATTTATTTGGAAAAGAAGGTGGCCGCAACTTAGCGGAGGAATATGATTTGCCTTTCCTTGGACAAATACCATTAGTGCAATCTATAAGAGAAGGCGGAGATGAAGGTGTTCCTGCAATGGTCGGCAAGGATGAAATTTCTAAAGATGCATTGCGAACTGTCGTTTCGCAAGCAGTGCGACAAATTGCTATTCGCAATGCCAATCTTCCAAAAACACAAACGATTAATGTTGCATAATGGCTAATCAAAAAATAATCATTGCTATTGATGGATTTTCCTCCTGTGGTAAAAGCACGTTGGCCAAAGCCATGGCAAAAAACCTGCAATATGTTTTTATAGATACGGGGGCGATGTATCGTGCGGTTGCCTTATTTTTTTTAAGAGCAGGGATTGATTTTAATAACACTTCTGATATTGCTTTGGCGTTAAATAAAATCACACTTCAATTCAAATACAACCCGGCAACTTTGCAAAGTGATATGTATTTAAATGAGGAGAATGTAGAACAAGAAATTCGGGAAATGCGGGTAAGTCAAAAAGTAAGTGAAGTGGCAGCCATTGCCCTTGTGCGAGATTTTGCGGTTGCGCAACAACAAGCCATGGGCGAATCAAAAGGAATTGTGATGGATGGGCGGGATATTGGAACCGTTGTTTTTCCAAAAGCAGAATTAAAAATATTTGTTACTGCCAGTCCTGATATTAGAGTGCAGAGAAGATTTTTAGAATTAAGTGCAAAAAATGCAGCAATTACGGTTGAAGAAATTTCAGAAAATTTACAACACCGTGATTTGATTGATACCACGCGTGAACACAGTCCATTGAAACAGGCTGATGATGCTTTGGTTTTGGACAATTCAAATATGAGCAGAGAAGCGCAACTTGACATTGCATTGCAATGGGCGCAAGAGCGCATTAACCAAGCCAATAATCAATAAGTATTTTAACTTAGCGAATTTAATGTATCCATTTTGCTTCTAATACTTTTAGCGCATCTGAAACATTATAATAGTCTGCTATTTGTCTAATCACCGCTTCCACAACAGTATCGGGACAGCTAGCGCCACTGGTCATTAAAATAGTAGTGGCTTTTTGTGTTGGCAAATAATTATTAATAATAGTTTGTTCTTTATTTCTCCAGTTGGTATTAAGAATAGAATTTACATCAATTAGTTTTTCGGGACCATCAATAAAATAAGTGATTAATCTGTTTTCACAAAGCTCCACCAAATGGGAACTGTTACTGCTATTTTTTCCGCCCATGACAAATGCGATATCTGCAGGAATTTCTAATAAGCTGTTGACTGCTGTTTGATTATCATTGGTGGCGTAACATAAAGTGTCACGGGTATCTGCAAAGTGAACCGGCAATTCTGATTCGCCGAATTTAGCAACCATACAATTTTTTAAATAATCCGAAATGGCTTGTGTATCGGTGGCTAATTGTGTGGTTTGATTTACAACCCCAAATTTTTCTAAATCAGTTACGGGATTAAAATTTTCAGAATATTTTCCGTTGAAATAAGAATAAAAATCAGCAACAGGCAATTCACCAGAAATAATTTTTCCCAATTGAATGGTATCTTCCATATCATTCACAATTAATGTAGGGCTATTCGCGGAGGCATGTGAAAAAGTCGCTCTTGTTTCTTCATGCTTGGGCTTGCCGTGAATGATAATGGAATATCCTTTTTTTGAAATTTGGGCACTTCTATTCCATACTTTTTCAACAAAAGGACATGTAGTATTATATTGCTGCACTTGTATGCCAATCGCATTTAATTTTTTCTCCATTGCAATTGTAGTGCCGAATGCAGGGATAATCACAATATCATCTTTTGTCAATGTTTCGAATGGAATTAATTCCTTGCCATTAGTATCTTGTAAAAATTGCACGCCTTTTTGAAGTAAATCTGCATTTACTTGTGGGTTGTGAATCATCTCACTTAATAAAAATATTCTTTTGTCTTGATTGGATTCAATGGTTCGGTAAGCAATTTCAATCGCATTTTCAACACCATAGCAAAAACCAAAGTGGCGTGCTAAATAAATCTTTAAATTACCCAAATCAAGTAAGGTAGGTTGTGTGTCTTTTTTTAGTTTATCGTCCTCTTTTCTTTTTTCCTTTATTGCTGAAATTAAGGAACTACGATAACCTAATGGGACCTCAAAATGCTTCATTTTATTACTTTTATTCTATAACAATGACAAAAGTACATTGTTCCCCTCTTTTTACCCTATTTTTTAGCTAAAGCCTATCTAAAAAGTGACATACTCCTTTTCCCCGCTTATCTTTGCGCCATGAATTATGTTTCCGTTGAAAATTTGACAAAAAGCTATGGTATCCAGCCCCTATTTAAAGGGATTAATTTTAATATCAATGAAGGTGACCGCATTGCGCTTATTGCCCGAAATGGGGTAGGGAAAAGTACGCTTTTGCGCATTTTGTCGGGGAAGGAAGTGCCTGATTCTGGTACGGCTAAAATTCATAAGGATGTACATTTGGTTTTATTTGAACAAGATCCACAGTTTATAGAATCAGCTACTGTCACACAAAACTTATTTAATCAGGAACATCCAACCATGAAAGCGATAAGTAATTATGAGATGGCTATGGAAACTGAGGATGAGGATTTAATTACTAATGCGATTATGGAGATGGAGGAAAATAATGCATGGGATTTTGAATCCAAAGTAAAAACTATTTTAACGCAATTAAATATTCACCATTTAGAGCAACCAGTATCAAAATTAAGTGGCGGACAGCGCAAGCGTGTTTCCTTGGCAAAAACATTAATTCAAATTGGTTTTGAGCCTAAGCATGTTTTATTGTTAATGGATGAGCCGACCAATCATTTGGATTTAAACATGATTGAGTGGTTAGAGAATTATTTGGAGCAGGAAAAAGTTACTTTATTACTGGTTTCGCATGATCGCTATTTTTTAGAGTCGGTTACAGATGAGATTTGGGAATTGGAGCGTGAAAATTTATACAGTTACAAAGGGGATTACGAAAATTATTTAGAAAAAAAAGCAGCACGAATTGAATCTGAATTGGCTAGTATTGATAAAGCAAAAAACACTTTCCGAAAGGAATTGGAATGGATGCGCAAACAACCCAAAGCAAGAACCACGAAAAGTAAAAGCAGACAGGATAATTTTTATGAAGTTGAGGCCAGGGCCAAACAAAAAATTGACGACTCCAATTTGCAGTTGGACATGAAGATGACCCGTTTGGGTGGTAAGATTATTGAAGCAAAGAAGGTGTATAAATCTTATGGTGAATTAATCGTATTAAAAGGCTTTGATTATACGTTTAGTAAAGGGGAGCGTATTGGGGTGGTGGGGAAAAATGGGGTGGGGAAATCTACTTTTTTACAAATATTACAAGGCATAACAGAACCAGATAGTGGTAAAATTAATGTGGGAGACACGATTGTTTTTGGTCACTTTTCCCAGGAAGGGTTGGTGTATAAAAAAGACATGCGGGTGATTGAATATTTAAAAACATTTGCAGAAAATTTTCCATTGGCGAGTGGCGGCTCCTTAAATGCAGCACAATTTTTAGAACTATTTTTATTTACTCCGGACAAACAATATACTTATTTAAGTGCTTTAAGCGGCGGTGAAAAAAAGAGGTTGCAGTTATTGACCATACTTTTTAAGAATCCTAACTTTTTAATTTTAGATGAGCCTACCAACGATTTAGATTTACCTACTCTTGCAGTACTTGAGCAATTTTTAATTGATTTTGCAGGTTGTGTATTACTGGTATCGCATGATCGTTATTTTATGGATAAATTAGTGGATCACTTATTTATATTTGAAGGAGATGGCGTAATTAGGGATTATCCTGGAAATTATACGCAATACCGTATCCTTGAAAAGTCAAAGCAAAGCCTGGATTCTCTTAGCTCAGATATCACGTCGGCTAAGGAATTTGAGACAAAAAAAGTGGCGCCAGAAAACGGAACACCCACTTCAACGGTGGTCAATAAAAAAGCAACTGAAAAAATGACTTTTAAGGAAAAGCATGAGTTGGACACACTTAACAAGACGATGTCTGAATTAGAAAGCAAAAAACAGTTACTCACTAATAAATTAAATGAACCCAGCCTTGATTATAATGAAATCATTAAATTAAGTGAGCAATTGGGTACATTAAACATTGAATTAGAAGCTGCGGAATTAAGGTGGCTTGAGCTCTCTGAAAAGCAACAGGCATAAGCGATTCTTCAATTTATTTTCTGAAAAGGCGTATGCCTCATAAATGCTTAGTTTCATTTTTTGAGGCATAAGAATTCATGTGTCAATATTTTATAATACTAATTTGGTTTAAGAAAGAAGTCGATAAAAATTTTATCAGGCATTTCATCATTAAACTAAAAGCTTATGAAACCTATTGAACGCATTGCCATGTATCTAAAATTTAGAAACATTAATCCGTATTCCTTTGAAAAGAAAATCAAATTATCCAATGGTTATTTTTCAAAACAACTTAGGCATCTAGGTTCTGTGGGTTCGGATATTTTAATTAAAATTCATGAGCACTATCCCGATTTGAATATTTTATGGGTATTGATTGGAGAAGGTGAAATGATTTGTGCCGACTGGGTGGGCGACCAGGGGCAAGCAGGTCAATTTAGTTCCAACTACCTCATGGAGAATGGTAAGCTAAAAGTTTTAGAAGAAGACCTTGAAAAAATGCATTTTGTTTTAAAAGACAAAGAAAAAATTATTTCCTTATACGAGTTTATGTTAAACAATAATGCACTTTCTACCACTATTGCAGATACCGCTACCGCTGTAGGGAATGGTTAAATAAATAAAGCCTTCCTCTTTATAATAGGAGGAAGGCTTTAATATAGTATTCAATCAATGAATTTTATTTGCTTTTTTAATTATTAAGCATAGGCCGAAACTGGTTCGCAAGTACAAATTAAATTTCGATCACCATGGGTATTATTAACCCTTGCGACTGTTGGCCAAAATTTATTTTGTTGTACATAATATAATGGGAAGGCTGCTTGCTGACGAGTATATTTATGATTCCATTCATCTGCACAAACTACTTTTTGTGTATGAGGCGCATTTTTCAATGGGTTATCAGTTTTATCTAATTCGCCATTTTCAATCGCTTTAATTTCCTCATGAATGGCAATAAGCGCATCACAGAAACGATCCAATTCAGCTTTGTCCTCACTTTCTGTAGGTTCAATCATAATAGTACCAGCTACTGGGAAACTCATTGTTGGTGCATGAAATCCAAAATCAATTAAACGCTTTGCAACATCTTCCGCTTCAATACTAGCACTTGCTTTAAATGGACGTAAGTCGATAATGAATTCATGTGCACAGGTACCATTTTTGCCGGCATATAAAATGGTATAATTTTTTTCCAATCTTGCCTTCATATAATTCGCATTTAAAATGGCATAGGCAGTAGATAATGCTAATCCTTCGGCGCCTAACATTTTAATGTATGCGTAACTAATTAATAAAATACTTGCTGATCCTATTGGTGCTGCGCTCACTGCGTTCGCGCCATTACCCTGTTGTGAGTGACCTGGTAAAAACGGTGCTAATTTATCGTTCACACAAATAGGGCCCATACCTGGTCCACCGCCGCCATGTGGAATCGCAAATGTTTTATGTAAATTTAAGTGACAAACATCGGCGCCAATATTTCCTGGACTGGTAAGTCCCACTTGCGCATTCATGTTGGCACCATCCATATATACTAATCCACCTAATTCATGTATTAAGCTACAAATATCAATAATGGTTTCTTCAAATACCCCGTGCGTAGATGGATAAGTCACCATTAAAGCACCTAATGCATCTTTATGTAATAGTGCTTTCTCTTTTAAATCATTCATATCAATATCTCCAGCGGTATCGCAAGCAACTACCACTACTTTAAATCCGGCCATTACCGCACTAGCAGGATTGGTGCCATGTGCACTGATTGGAATTAATACAATATTACGATGCGCTTGTTGGTGATGTTGGTGATAGCTACGAATCGTCAATAAACCAGCATATTCCCCTTGCGCGCCACTATTGGGTTGTAAGCTACATGCAGTAAAACCTGTTGTTTGGCATAAATAGGCGCTTAATTCATTTGCCATCTCGTGATAACCTAATGTTTGGTGACTAGGTGCAAATGGGTGCATGGTACTGAATGCTGGCCAGCTTACTGGAATCATTTCAGTAGCCGCATTTAATTTCATCGTACAACTACCCAAACTAATCATGCTTGTATTTAATGACAAATCCTTATTTTCTAGTTGTTTAATATAACGCATCATTTGCGTTTCACTCTGATGTATATTAAACACAGGATGTTGTAAATAACTTGAACTGCGTACTAATTGCGAAGGGATATTTTCATTTTTCACCGCTGCATTGGTAGCAGTTGATTTTTTCCCAGTTAATATTTCAAATAGTGCAACTACTTCTTGTACATGCGCATTTGAAATTGTCTCATCAATAGTAATGCTAACAGTACCGTCATTGAAATAATTGAAATTGATATTTTTTTCGTTGGCTAACTTTAGTAATGCACTACTATCAAATCCATGTAAATGTAAAGTGTCAAAATAAAATTCATTGGCTTGTTGTATGCCTAAGGATTGTAATTGTTGTTCTAAGTTTTGTGCTAAAGCATGAATTTTAGTTGCAATTTTTTTCAATCCTTGTGGACCATGATATACTGCATACATAACGGCCATGTTTGCAAGTAATGCTTGGGCCGTACAAATATTTGAAGTTGCTTTTTCTCTTTTAATATGTTGCTCGCGCGTTTGTAAAGCCATACGAAGTGCCCTGTTGCCTTGCGCATCCACGCTTACCCCAATTAATCTGCCGGGCATGCCACGTTTGAATTCATCTTTTGTAGCAAAATAAGCTGCATGTGGTCCGCCAAATCCCATGGGAACACCAAAGCGTTGTGTATTACCTACAGCAACATCTGCATTTAGTTCACCCGGGCTTTTTAATAAGGTTAATGCTAAAATATCAGCCACTAAAATAACCAAACCGCCTGCTTCATGCACACGATCAATAAATTGTTGGTAATCAGCAATATTTCCTTTGCTATTCGGATATTGTATTATTGCGCCAAAAAATTGGTTGTTAATTTCCACTTCATTGTAATGGCCTTCCACTATTTCAATACCAATTGGATTTGCTCTTGTTGCTAATACATCTTTGGTTTGTGTGAAAATAGATTGGTCAACAAATAATTTTGGTTGCGTCGCTATTTCCGCTTTGTTTACATGATTAAAAATCATGGCCATTGCCTCCGCTGCTGCAGTCGCTTCGTCTAATAATGAAGCATTTGAAATGGACATACCCGTTAAGTCGGTAATCATAGTTTGAAAGTTCAATAAACTTTCTAATCGGCCTTGCGCAATTTCCGCTTGGTAAGGGGTGTATTGGGTGTACCAACCTGGGTTTTCAAAAATATTTCTAAGTATCACACTTGGCGTGATGGTACCATAATAGCCTTGTCCAATAAAGTTAGTGGCAACGATATTTTTTTCGCCTGTTTTTTTTAATGCTTGCAACATCTCAAACTCCGTTAATCCGGCTGGAATTTCCATTGCTTTTTTTGAACGGATATTATCAGGCACTGTTTTACTAATTAATTCTTCCACTGATTTTAATCCAATGACAGATAGCATTTTTTGCGAATCATCATGATTAGGGCCAATGTGTCTTTGGATAAATTCGGCGTTGTTGGAGTTCAATTCAAACATAAATAGGTAGTTTAGAAAATTGCCCCAAAGATACTACATAAACTGCTTTTTAACAGGGCGTATTCAATTGATGGGGAAAGCTTGTGGATGAATGATAAATGGTTTACTTTTGACCTACAATATGGACAAATCTACTGAACAATTATTTGAGGCGCCGGCGCCAGAATTGCTAAAAAAGCTTGAATATTTTTTAAAAAAGGAAGATAAGCGCAAAATAATGAAGCAATTGCCTGATTTGCATGAGGCCGCCTTTGAAAAAATTGATTGCTTGGACTGTGCTAGATGCTGTAAGAATTATTCTCCTCGATTTAAGATGCCTGATATCAAAAGAATCAGTAAGTATTTAGGGATTAAGGAGACAGCGTTTATTGATACCTATTTGGCTATGGATAATGAAGGCGATTATGTTTTGCAACAAAAGCCATGCGTGTTTTTAGGAAAGGACAATGCATGTAGTATTTATGAACATCGCCCCTCCGATTGTCAACGTTTTCCTTATACGGATGAGGATACTTTTTTTAAGCGTATTCCAGTGACTATGAAGAATGCTGAATTTTGTCCTGCGGTGCACTCCGTAATGAAGGACTTATTGAGTAAGTAGGCGAGCGGTCAAGATTGGCTTCCTATTTTTTTTGAATTTAATATTCCATTTTCTTTAAAGCAGGTGCTTTAAACCAAGTGACTCCTACCACGAGTAAAGTCATGGCACCACCAAATACCACCGACGGTATTACGCCCATTGCTTTTGCAGCAACCCCACTTTCAAATTGGCCTAATTCATTGCTGCTATTAATAAACATGGAATTTACACTCATCACCCTGCCACGCATATGGTCCGGTGTTTTAAGTTGCACAATAGTGCCTCTGACAATCATGCTAAAGCCATCTAGAATCCCACTCAATAACAACATGACAAAGGAAAGCCAGAATATCTTAGATAAGGCAAAAACAATAATACATAGCCCAAAGCCTGCCACGGCAAGTAATAATTTTTTTCCTTGACCGCGATTCGCAGGGAAAACCGTGATGATCAAAATGATTATGATCGCTCCTATGTCTGAAGCCGCATTAAGCCAACCAAATCCAATGGGTCCCACTTTTAAAATATCTTTTGCAAAAACGGGAATCATGGCTACAGCGCCGCCAAATAAAACAGCAAATAAATCAAGAGATAAAGCCCCGAATACTTCTTTTGAATTAAAAACAAAACGTAGGCCTTCCTTTACGCTTTCCAGTGTTTTTTGATCCACAACGTCCGCATGTGGTGGCTTTGATTTAATCATGGCAATAAAGACATAACCAAGACCCACCAAGGTAACCACGAATATTAATGAACCAGTATGACCAAAGCCTGCGATGATAAATCCAACAATGGCATGTCCTAAAACGGAAGCGCTCAGCCATATGCCTTGGCTCCAAGTGGTGGCATTTTGTAATAAATTTTTGGGCACCACCGCACCAACAATAGTTCCAAAACTAGGGCCTGTAAAGGAGCGAATGATACCCGTACAAAAAACAATGAAATAAATACCAAT
>Ga0209598_10001237_pt1 | contig 20949 bp, 16 predicted proteins | sample M_140807_EF_Meta_FD_187317 | JGI IMG/M metagenome (GOLD analysis project Ga0209598, IMG submission 187317) | Freshwater microbial communities from Lake Montjoie, Canada to study carbon cycling - M_140807_EF_MetaG (SPAdes) (version 2) | ecosystem: Environmental > Aquatic > Freshwater > Lake...
CGTCAGTCAAGTGCTCAAAGTTGAGCCCTACCCAAGGAGAGTTCATTGAATCTTGTCCAAGTAAGCGGAACTAATCTCACCTACGTATATGTAATTTTAGGAATCTCACTGGCAGCACTTGCCATCGCCTTCGCCCTTCGGGCACAGGTACTTGCCCAAGATGAGGGCACAGCAAAGATGCAGGAGATTGCAGAAGCTGTTCAAGAAGGTGCTGCGGCTTATCTTTCTCGCCAATTTAAAACACTCTCCGTTTTCGTGGCGATAGTTTTTGTTTTGTTATTTGCACTCCCTGGTGAGACTGATATCAAAATTGGTCGATCAATATTTTTCTTAGTTGGCGCAGGCTTTTCAGCCCTAGTTGGCTACAACGGTATGTGGTTAGCAGTAAGAGCAAATGTTCGTGTGGCTGAAGCTGCTCGTAAGAAGTCAGCTGAGCGTGCAGTAAAGATTGCATTCCGCACCGGCGGCGTTGTCGGTATGACAACAGTTGGACTTGGACTTTTAGGAGCTTCCCTTGTTGTAATTATTTACAAAGAGAATGCACCAGCAGTTCTTGAAGGATTTGGTTTTGGCGCAGCGATGCTTGCAATGTTTATGCGCGTTGGTGGCGGTATCTTTACAAAAGCTGCTGATGTTGGCGCAGACTTAGTTGGAAAAGTTGAAAAGGGAATTCCAGAGGATGACCCAAGAAATGCTGCAACTATTGCAGACAATGTTGGCGATAATGTTGGCGATTGTGCTGGTATGGCAGCAGATTTATTTGAGTCTTATGCAGTAACCCTGGTAGCAGCTCTAATTCTTGGAAAAGCAGGATTTGGTGATGCTGGTCTTATCTATCCATTGATCGTGCCTGCAATTGGAATTATCACTGCAGTTTTGGGAATTTTCTTAACCAAACTGCGCAAGAGTGATAAGTCAGCAATGACAGCAATTAATCGCTCATTTTTTACCAGCGCAATTATTAGCGCAGTTTTAGTTGGATTTGCAACCTTTACATACCTTCCAGATTCATTAATGAATATGTCAGGTTTATCCGCTGAGGCTCAAGCCATTGATATTAATCCAAGAGTATTTGCATTAGGCGCAGTATTAATTGGTATTGCACTAGCTGCAGCTATTCAAGTACTTACCGGCTTCTTTACTGAGGTTGGCAAGCGTCCAGTAAATGATGTGGCAGCCTCTTCAAAGACAGGGGCAGCAACAGTAATTCTTGCTGGTGTTTCAGTTGGATTTGAATCAGCTGTTTACTCTGCCTTGTTGATAGCTGGCGCAGTATTTGGAGCATATTTATTAGGCGCCGGCTCTGTTGTGCTTTCACTATTTGCTGTCTCTTTAGCAGGAACAGGATTGCTAACAACTGTTGGCGTAATTGTGGCAATGGATACCTTTGGACCAATCTCAGATAACGCACAAGGCATTGCTGAGATGAGTGGTGATGTTAAGGGTGAAGGCGCAAAGATTCTTACATCCCTTGATGCTGTTGGAAACACAACTAAGGCGATTACAAAAGGTATTGCAATTGCAACTGCAGTATTAGCTGCAACAGCACTGTTTGGTGCATTCACTGATGCAATTAAGAACTCTGTTCTTGAAAAAGGCTTGGTAGTAAAAGATCAGGTTCTTTCACTGCAAGGTGTATTAGATGTTGCAAATCCAAGAAACTTAGTTGGATTAATTATTGGCGCTGCTGTGGTCTTTATGTTCTCAGGCCTTGCAGTTAACGCTGTTAGCCGTGCTGCAGGAGCTGTAGTTGTTGAAGTTCGCGCACAGTTTAAGAAGTACCCAGGAATTATGACTGGCAAGGTAAAGCCAGAGTACGGCCGTGTAGTTGATATCTGCACACGTGATTCATTACGTGAACTTGCAACTCCAGGATTACTTGCTGTTATGGCGCCAATCGCAGTTGGATTTGGTTTAGGTGTTGGAGCGCTCGGTGCATACCTTGCTGGATCAATTGGAACTGGCACATTGATGGCAGTCTTCCTATCTAACTCAGGCGGAGCTTGGGATAACGCAAAGAAGATGGTTGAAGATGGCAAGTTTGGTGGCAAGGGCAGTGAAGCGCACAAAGCAACAATTGTTGGCGACACTGTTGGTGATCCATTTAAAGACACAGCTGGCCCTGCAATCAACCCATTAATTAAGGTAATGAACCTAGTTGGTTTGTTAATTACCCCTGCAATTGTTGGTTTCACATTAGATGATAATCAAATGATGAATACGGTGATTGCACTCCTTGCAACCTTGGTAATCATTTGGGCATTGGTGCGAAACCGCAAACGCGCAACCGCCATCGCTTAAAGTCTTTACTCTTCCCCATTTAAGTTAAGAAGGAAGTACTTTGGGAACAAAGTTAGTAATTGTTGAGTCCCCTGCAAAGGCGCGCAAAATTGGCTCCTTTTTAGGGGATGAATATGTTGTTGAAGCCTCCGTTGGCCACATTCGCGATTTACCGCAACGAGCTGCTGATATTCCAAAGGAGTATAAAAAGTTTGCCTGGGCAAAAGAGGGCGTAAACATTGAAGAAGAGTTCGCTCCGTTATATGTAATTAACCCAGATAAAAAATCTAAAGTTGCAGAGTTAAAAGAGTTAATGAAGGATGCTGATGAATTAATTCTGGCAACGGATGAAGACCGCGAAGGTGAAGCAATCGCATGGCATCTAATTGAGGTACTTCGGCCAAAGATTCCAGTTAGGCGAATGGTTTTTCATGAAATTACTAAGGATGCGATTGTAAAAGCAGCTAAGGAAACTCGTGATTTAGATTATCGATTAGTAGATGCGCAAGAAACAAGGCGTGTATTAGACCGCCTTTATGGATATCGCTTATCCCCAGTTTTATGGAAAAAAGTTATGCCAAGAATTTCAGCAGGACGTGTTCAATCAGTTGCAACTAGATTAATTGTTGAGCGCGAACGTGAGCGAATGGCCTTTATTTCATCTAGTTGGTGGGATTTAGCAGCAGCTTGTGAAGCAGGCTTTTCGGCGCGGCTTTTATCTTTAGATGGTAAGCGAGTAGCAGCTACAAATGATTTTGATGCTAATGGTGGGATAAAAGATAAATCTGCTGCAAATATTTTATTACTTGATGAGGCAAGTGCTAGAGAATTAGTTCAATCATTACAAGGTCAAGCACTAGTTGTTAAATCATTGGAAGAGTCACCAAGAACAGAGCGTCCAAAACCACCTTTCACAACCTCAACAATGCAACAAGATGCAGGTTCTCGCCTTGGCTGGGGTGCACAGTTAACAATGCGTATTGCACAGCGCCTTTATGAAAATGGTTACATCACCTATATGAGAACAGATTCTGTGACGCTTTCTTCTTCATCAATTACTGCTGCAAGATCTTCTGCGCAAGCACTTTATGGAAAAGAGTTTGTACCGGCAACACCAAGAGTTTATGAAGGTAAAACAAAAAACGCCCAAGAGGCACATGAAGCGATTAGACCAGCCGGTGAATCATTTAGAACACCAGGTGAATTAGCACCTGAATTATCGCGAGATGAATTTGCACTCTATGACTTAATTTGGAAGCGCACCATTGCATCCCAAATGTCAGATGCAAAGAAGCAGCAAATGCGAGTTGATTTTGATGTTAAAACTAAAACTGGCGCCGATGCAATATTTAGAGCAAATGGATCAGTAATTACATTTGCTGGCTTTTTAGCAGCTTATGAAGATATTGTTGAAGATAAGGCCGATGTTGAAGATACTGATCGTAGATTGCCAGCAATGAGTGTTGGTGAAAAGATAAAGGTAAATGAATATAGCTTTGAGGGTCACGAAACAAAGCCGCCAGCAAGATATACAGAGCCAACCTTGGTTAAAAAATTAGAGGAGCTTGGAATTGGCCGACCATCAACTTTTGCTTCAATTATGCAAACTATTCAAGATCGTGGCTATGTTGCAAAACGGGGACGAGCATTAGTGCCAACATTTCTAGCTTTTTCAGTTACAGGCTTATTAGAGCAGCACTTCACAAAGCTAATTGATTACGAATTCACCGCCTCTATGGAGGAGGATTTAGATCGCATTGCAAATGGTGAAGAAGAGCGTGTTGCTTGGTTAACAAAGTTTTTCTACGGTTCAGAAAATAATCCAGGATTAGCAGATTTATCCGCTGATCTAGGCGCGATTGATGCGCAAGCAATTAACACCATGAAGATGGGTGAAGATATTGAAATCAGAGTTGGCAGATTTGGTGCTTACTTGCAACAGGGCCAGGGGGATGATCGAAAGTTTGCAAATATTCCAGAGCAGATGGCACCTGATGAGTTAACACTTCCTGTTGCCATTGAATTATTAGCTAAACCATCAGGTGAGCGAAAATTAGGAGTTGATCCAGGAACTGGACTAGAGGTTATTGCTAAGTCTGGACGCTTTGGTGCTTATGTAACTGAGGTTTTTCCAGTGGAGGTAGTTGAAGAGGGAGCTAAGAAAAAACGTAAGAAAAAAGATGCGCCAAAACCAAAGACAGCATCATTGCTTTCAACAATGTCACTAGACACAGTTGATTTATCTGACGCACTTCGTTTGCTATCTCTACCAAGATCTTTAGGTTCATATCAAGATGAAATTATTACTGTTCAAAATGGTAGGTATGGCCCATACATGAAACATGGCGCAGATTCACGCACTCTTACAAGTGAGGATCAATTATTTTCTATTGGCTTAGATGAAGCGATTGAAATATATAAACAGCCAAAGGTAAGAAGACGTGGCGTAGTAAAGCCGCCACTAAAGGAATTGGGTAAAGATCCACAAACAGAACGCGAAGTAATTGTGAAAGATGGCAGGTTTGGTGTGTACGTAACAGATGGTGAAACAAATGCAACATTAAGACGTGGTGACGCGGTTGAGTTACTCACCCTAGAACGCGCACTTGAATTACTTGCTGGAAGACGCGCCTGGGAGATTGAAAATCCAGGTGGTTCAAAAAAGAAAGGCAAGAGAGTAAAGAAAAGTGCACCAACACTTACTGAAAAAACTGTGAAGGGTGCAGGAGCGAAAAAGAAAGCCAAAAAGGCAGCAACTGGTGTTGGAAATGCACCAAAATAGCGGTCGCTAGTCACAAGTAGACTTACATCATGTCATTGCCATATCCAGCAGCGCCTGCGCAATCTGAATCACGAAGCGTGCTGGCAATTCCAGCATTTAGAAAACTTTGGCAAGCAATGGCTTTTTCATCCTTTGGCGATTGGCTCGGACTTCTTGCCTCAACTGCATTAGCCCAGCAATTAGCGGGTGGTGATTATGCAAAGGCAAACTTTGCTATTGCCGGTGTATTCATTGTCAGGTTATTGCCAGCGGTAATTTTAGGTCCATTTGCGGGAGTTATTGCAGATAAGTTTGATCGTAGAAAATTAATGATTGTCTGTGATGTTTTGCGATTCTCTTTGTATCTTTCAATTCCAATAGTTGGAAATTACTTCTGGTTGTATACCGCATCTATTTTGGCAGAAATCGTTACTTTGTTTTGGTCCCCAGCAAAAGAAGCATCTGTGCCAAATCTTGTTCCTAAATCAAAGCTAGAGAGTGCTAATCAGGTATCACTTCTTGCAGCATATGGAACTGCGCCAATTGCTGCGATCTTATTTTCTACCTTAGCTTTGTTTACTGGTGCAATTAATGCAGCTTTAGGAAATACCACACCAGCATCTGCTGCAGATCTTGCTTTATATATAAATGCTGTGAGTTTTCTATTTTGTGCGTACACAGTTTGGCGCCTAAAAGAAATCCCATCAGGACCAAGTCAGAAGTTATCCCAATCATCAATTGGCAAATCTTTATGGGAAGGCTTCTCATTTATAAAAGGTTCAAAAATTATCAGAGGATTAATCTTTGGAATGCTGGGTGCTTTCTTTGCAGCAGGGGCTGTAATTGGGTTAGCTAGAACTTTTGTTGATGACTTACAAGCCGGTGAAGCTGCCTATGGAATTTTATTTGCTGCTGTATTTTTTGGGCTTGCACTCGGTATTTCCTTTGGCCCAAAGGTATTTGCACAGTTTTCTAGAAGAAGATTGTTCGGAATCTCATTAACTATTTCAGGATTACTACTAGTTATTCTCTCTTTAGTATTAAACCTAGTTCTTGCAATATTTATTACTGTTTTACTTGGTTTATTCTCTGGCATCTCTTGGGTAACTGGATTTACCATGCTTGGGCTTGAGGTCGAAGATGAGGTCCGGGGAAGAACCTTTGCATTTGTTCAATCACTAATTAGAGTCTCACTTGTTTTGGTATTAGCGATATCACCATTAGTTGCAGCTGCAACAGGTGAGCACACCTACTCATTTAGAACCACAACAGTTACCTATAACGGCGCTGCTTTTACGATGTTTTTTGCTGGGCTTATTGCAGTTTTAGTTGGAGTAATTTCATATAGGCAAATGAGAGATCGTCCAAATGTTTCACTCTTAAGTGATATCAAATCAGCATTTCGTGGTGAGTTAGGAGCAATCACCGGCCAGGTAACAAGTGGTGTGTTTATTTCATTTGAAGGTGGAGAAGGCTCTGGCAAATCAACTCAAACTAAGTTATTAAAAGATTGGCTTGAGAAAAATAATGAAGAGGTGTTATTAACTCGTGAACCTGGTGGAACTACTTTAGGCAATCAATTGCGGGATATTTTGTTGGATAATAAAACTGGTGTGATATCACCACGTGCTGAAGCTTTGATGTATGCAGCAGATAGAGCCCACCATGTCTTCTCATTAATTAGACCTGCTCTACAACGAGGTGAGATAGTAATTACCGATAGATATTTTGATTCATCAATTGCATATCAAGGAGCTGGACGAGTATTACTGCCAAGTGAGGTAGCAAGAATTTCCAGATGGGCAACAGAGTCTTTAACTCCGACATTAACCATAATTATGGATTTACCGGCTGAGATTGGCTTAGGTAGATTGCATTCAACTGATCGATTAGAGAGTGAACCGTTAGCTTTTCATGAAAGAGTAAGGCAGGAGTATTTAAACCTTGCTCACCTTGATCCTGAACGTTTCTTGGTAGTAGACGCATCCCTTTCTATTGAACAAATCCATCAAATTATTATTGAACGAGTAGGCGTAATTAAAACTTTAAAGAGAAACCTGAAATAACTGTGAGTGTTTTTTCATCCTTGATTGATCAATCTCAGGTTGTTGAGATTTTAAAGGATGCTGCCCAAGCAGCTCATAATTCAAATGATTTAAGCCAAGTAATGACAAGTACCTGGCTTTTTACCGGCCCACCTGGCTCTGGTCGTTCAAATGCTGCAGTTGCATTTGCAGCAGCCTTAGTTTGTAAAGAGGGTGGATGTAGTAAATGTAATAACTGTCTTTCAACAATACTTGGTACGCATGCAGATGTTGAGTTGATTAAAACTCAAGGTTTATCCATAAAGATTGACGAGGTCAGAGAGTTGATTACCAGAGCCTCCTGGGCGCCATCTGTTGCAAATTATCGTGTCGTTGTAATTGAAGATGCTGATCGCTTAACTGATTCTGCAGCGAACGCGCTACTTAAAGTAATTGAAGAACCAGGCGTAAGAACCATCTGGTTACTTTGCGCTCCAACTTTAACTGATGTATTGCCGACTATAAGGTCTAGATGTCGACACCTTTCATTGCGCACACCATCTACTAAAGCAATTACTAACTTATTAATTGAGCGAGATGCAGTAGATCCAAAAACAGCAGAGTTTGTGGCACGTGCATCTGGTGGTCATATTGGACGAGCAAGAAGATTGGCAACAGATGCTAATGCAAGAGCGAACCGTGCAAATATTTTGAAGTTACCTTTAATGATTAAAGATATTGCCTCAGCATTTAAAGCAGCACAGCTTTTAGTAGATGCAGCCAAAGCTGATGCAATAGCTGATGCTGAGAAAAAAGATGAAGATGAAATTTCGAAATTGAAAGAGGCTTGGGGTGCTACCGGCAGCAAATTGGCTAGTGGTGGATCAAAGGCTGTGAAGGAGTTAGAAAAAGAACAAAAATCAAGATCAACAAGAATGGTCAGAGATTACTTAGACAGAGCTCTTCTTGATCTTGCAACGCTATATCGTGATGTGTTGCTACTGCAATCTAATTCAACTGACTCGCTAATCAATCAAGATTTGATTGAGCAAATCAAATTAATGGCTACTTCGACTAATCCGGCCAAAACTCTTGGCAAAATTGAAGCCATTTTAAAAACCAGACGAAATTTGGCTCAAAATGCAGCACCTTTATTACTTATTGAAGCATTGATGTGTGAATTACGTTAAGAAAATGGTAATTAGCACCCTCGCGAGTAAGGCAAAATACTCTCATGCGTCTTGACCATGTTTCCTATGTTGCTTCCCACGATCAAATCTCTGATGTTGTTAATCGAATAGGTTCACAGATTGGAACCGCATTTGTTGATGGTGGGATTCATCCAAAATTTGGCACAAGAAATTTCACAGCGCCATTACTTAATGGTCAATACATTGAAGTGGTTTGCCCTCTTGAACATCCAGCGACTGACTTAACTCCGTTTGGAAGTGCAGTAAAGAGAAAAGCGGAAGCAGGCGGGGGATGGATGACCTGGGTGTTTAGCGTAAGTGATCTAAAAAGTATTGAAGATAAATTTGGCAGACGAGCAGTTGAAGGTATTAGAACTCGCCCTGATGGTACTGAATTAAGATGGAAACAGATCGGTGTTAAAGAAATTATTGGGTCAGGTGAATTACCGTATTTTATTCAGTGGTTAACTTCAGAACATCCATCAAAAGATGGAATTGCCTCCACAAGTATCAGCAAAATTTTGATTGCTGACGATAACAAGTTGTCGGACTCCATATTTCAGGATGAAATTGAACCTGCACTAAATAAAATTGAAGTGGAATGGATTGGCACCAGCAATAATGATGGAGAGTCAGGAATAGTCGCAATTGAATTAGAGAACAATTCGGGTCGGATACTAATCGATTAAATTGCAGGTTCTTTTCATTACTTTTGCAATAAAGGTACTTGTTTGAATCATTTGATGTATTATTGAGAAATGAACGATATTAATGTTCTTAAATCATTGCGAAAAGATATTTTGCTTGCTGCTTACAAAGCTGGTGAGGGTCATGTCCCTAGTGCCTTTTCAATACTAGAGCTTATATTTGGATTCTATAAACAATTGCATTCTGACCAACAATCCTTGGCAGGGAACGATGTTAAGGATAAGTTTGTCTTATCAAAAGGTCATGGCGCTCTTGCCCTTTACGCAGTTTTAGCGGAGTTTGATTATTTCTCAAAAGATTGGATTGAAAATTTTGCGCAAGAAAATTCTCTTTTTGGAGGGCACCCGGATTGGTTAAAGGTTCCAGGTGTGGAGGCTTCAACGGGATCCTTAGGGCACGGAATTGGTATTGCCGCAGGCATGGCTTACGCACAGAAAATTCAAGGAAATAATTCAAAGATTTTTTGCTTGATTGGAGACGGTGAACTAAACGAAGGTACGGTTTGGGAAACATGTTTAGTAGCGAATCATCACAAACTTTCTAATTTTATAGTTTTAGTTGACCAAAATCATTCCTCGGATCGAGCAATAAAAACAGAACCTCTCCAAGACAAATTCCGTTCATTTGGCTTCCTAACTAAATCAATTAACGGAAATAACTTTGATGAAGTGAAAGCCATCTACGCTGATAAATCAGAATATGAAACCCCTCGAGCAATAATCGCTGAAACTATAAAAGGGTTTGGAATCAAAGAAATGGAGAATAATCCAGAGTGGCATCATAAAACTCCTGATGCAAAAACTTTCGAATCATTTATGGATCAATTGATATGAGAAAGACATTTTCTGAAATTACAGATCAAATAATTAGAGAAGATGAAAAAACAGTGTTACTTTTGGGTGATATCGGCGTTTTTGCATTTCGCAAAACTATTGAAGATTTCCCCCTCAGAGCCATGAATTTTGGAATTATGGAACAAACTATGATTAGTTTCGCATCAGGACTTGCCAAAGAGAAATTCATACCGATTGTGCACACAATTGCACCATTTCTAGTTGAGCGTGCTTATGAGCAATTAAAAGTAGATTTTGGATACCAACAATTGGGTGGAAACTTCATTTCTGTGGGTGCTTCGAATGATTATTCGAGTTTGGGGTGTACACATCATTGCCCTGGTGATGTAGGAAATCTTTTAAATATTCCAGAAATGGAAATTGTTACTCCTGGAACATCTCTAGAATTCAAAACAGCTTTACTTGAGCGATACGGAAATAGTAAGCCAACATACTTTAGATTAAGCGAAAAAGAAAACGAGATAAACAATGCAAACGCTGGCGGGAAAGGTGTAAAAATAAAGAATGGCACACTAGCGACGGTATTAGCAATAGGTCCCACTTTAAACTTAGTACTTGAAAGTACAAAGAATTATGACGTTGAGATTATATATTTAAACCATGTAAGGCCAGTAGATCATGAAATTTTAATTAATAATTGTAAATCAAACAAAATACTTATAATCGAACCATTCTATGAATGTACTATCAATTTCTTAATAAATAGAATTTTTGAAACTAGATTTCCAGTAATTATGAATCTTGGAATTGAGAGAAATTTAATGAAAACTTATGGAAGTAGTATACAAATGGATGCCACCCAAGGTTTCACTCCGAAAAACTTACGAAGTAAACTGGAAACTTTAATAAATGCAAAATAGAATAATCGATGAAGATGTTAAATCTATTCAAAATGAACTGGACTTAAGTTGGTTCACTAATAAAAAGATTTTGATCACGGGTGCTTCTGGCATGGTTGGGTTCTACTTGTTTCGATGCTTTTCAGATTTGTTATCTACTAAAATTAGCCCAAAGGAATTATGGGTAATTTCTAAATCAGGAATATACCCGGATCAACTACCAAGCAATAAACAAATAAACTATGTAAAAACTGACCTTTGTGATGACCATTCAACTTCAAACCTGCCTAAGTTCGACGTGATCTTTCATGCGGGTGGGTATGCGCAACCCGGACTATTTCTAGAAGACCCATTGTCAACGATCAAGATTAATACCACATCTACTTTAGCTTTACTGAATTTATTGAATAAGAATGGAAAGTTTTTATTCTTTAGTAGTTCTGAAGTTTATTCAGGTTCTCCAAATATTCCATACAAAGAATCTGATATTGGCACTACTAATACTTTTCATGAAAGGGCCCCATACATAGAAGGGAAAAGGTGCGGAGAAGCAATTGTAGATTCAGCCCGGAGACACCTTAATTTAGATGCCTTATCAGTCCGGCTTTCGTTGGTATACGGGCCTGGAACTAAAAAAGATGATAAAAGAGTCCTAAATTCCATAATAAATCAATCTTTGAGTTTAAACAAAATCAATTTGTTGGATGACGGCAGCGCTCAGAGAACCTACTGTTACATTACAGACGCAATCAAATTATCGATAGTTGCATTATTAAAGGGAACTGAATCAATTTATAACGTGGGTGGAATTTCTGAAATTACAATTCTTGATTTAGCCAGGAAAATTGCCTATCTAACACAATCTGAATTGTTTCCTGGAGAAAATCAGAAATCATTTAAAAGCGCTCCTGGGCGGGTAAAACTGAATTTGGAAAGGATAATTGAGTTAATTGGCAATCACGAATTTATCGATATTGATACTGGCTTAGCGCGAACCATAGATTGGAGTAAGAAAATTCATGAGCAGAAATGAGGATTATTTGATCAAAAGTGAAAAAAATTCAACTATATCAATTATTTGCCCTTCGCGAGGCAGGCCAAGTCAGTTGTTAAACATGATGAATTCAGCAACCAATAAATCTACTGCACCCCAGAATCTCGAGTTTTGTATCTATATTGATGAAGATGACGATTCATATAATTTTGAGCATATCGATTTTAGCAAGTTTAAAATCCAAACATTACGAGGTCCAAGATTTTGGTTGTCAGGTATGTTTAACTCTCTTTTAACAGTGGCGTCCGGAGATTACATATTTTATTGTGGTGATGATGTTGAGTTTAAAACAGTAGGCTGGGATTTATCCATGAAAAAAGAAATTGATAAATTCAAGGACAAGCTGTGCGTAGTTTATGTAAATGATTTAGCCAAATATGAACAGAAATATGCGACAATTGGAATGGTGCATAAATCTTGGATAAATGTATACGGACACATATTCACACCACATATGAGAGATAACGGTATCGATTTCTGGATTAGCGAAGTTGCAAGTTGTGTGGGTCGCTTGAAATACTTACCAGATGTACATATAGAACATTTACAGTTTAGACAAGGAAAGGGTGAAATTGACGAAACTTATATGGACCGGGTAAAAAGCCACAAAATTTACTCCCCAGCCGCACTCTATGCATCATTGAAAGATGAGCGCCAAAGGGATAAATTAATATTAAGTTTTAGGCTACAAACACCTTTGAAAGAAAAATCACTTAGATATTTTTGTGCCAACATTTACATATTTTTAATTGAAAAGTTAGGTAACAAAAAATTCTCAACGAGTGAATTAATTTATATTAGGAGTATTTCAAATATTAAATTTATAAAAAAAATATTAGTTAAGCTTATTGCTCCCCTAAATTCAATAAAGAAATTTTTTCGGTCGGTATAACCAAAATATTTTCATATATAGATTGCTCATTAAAATTCTTTAACACTATTTTACCAAGACATTTAGTTAAAGCATAAATCTTGTAATTATCTAAATTCATGATTTTGTTGATTAATTCATGCCTTTTTTCCTTTTCGAATTTATCTATTCTCCACTCTAAAACCAACAGCGGCCTATAATTAAGGATAGTTTTACGGGACCCTTCTAAAACTTCAAATTCCATGCCTTCAACATCGATTTTAATTATCAACAATTTATCTATCAACTTAGAACCAATTTCCTCAACCAATGTATCTAATGTGCAGGTTTCTACAAATTCAATCAAGTTTTCAGTCAAACCTGGATTCCATTCCGGGCTGAAACTAGAGGAACCGTAATTACCAGGAGGGGAGAATAATGCAATCTCTTTTCCTTTGGTCAATTCAGAAACCAAGGCAATTTTTCTAGTGAACAGATTTGATTGATTTCGATCAACATTTCTCAACAGTTTGTCGTAGTTGAATTTACTAGGCTCAATTGCAACTGACTGAACACCCATGGAAGAAACTGGGATAGATATTGAACCTATATTTGCTCCAACGTCGATAAAAAAAATCGCTTGATTGTTAAGATATTGTTTGATTAAATATTTTATTGTGTTATCAAAATAACCAAAAATGAACATATTAAAATCAATATGTTCATTTAAGTTTAATTCAAAAATAATCCCATCAGCATCTTCGAAAAGGTAGTAACCATGCTTTATCTTTTTATGAGTGCGGCGTCGTATATTGTTTGGATCAAATAAGGAAATCAACTTTTTGGCTGCTAAATTCACGTAAAGTATTTTACTTTTACTTAAATGCCTCAACAATAGAAATATAAATACTGGGCGCACAGATGCTGTAAAAGAGTATAAGATTTTAACCACAGCATTTTTCATTTGTTATTTTTCTACTTTCTTAGCTCTTACTAAATATTTCAAATAAAGTGTACCTTAAAATTTTATGCAAGATAGATTTGATTGAAATGAACATGCAGTTTAGACAGTACACGACAAAGCTTTAAGGGACGAAATTTCATATGTATTGCGCTCCTACGTTGAGTTTGTGACAACTTAGGCGGCTCAGTAAGAGAGGCTTCATAAACCCTACATCTAAATTGAAATTATAGAGCGATGGAATACATTCCACTCCTTTTGCTTTTATATCTGAGTTGCGCTTGTTGAAATAGGTTATTGTTTGGCAATGCATTTCAATCGTTGTATTCCTGCCGTCAAGATTCACACCTGGGGTGGGTTAGGATCACAGCTTTATGCTTTGGCGCTCTCCATCGACTTGGATAAAATCGTTTCAAATAGGGATATTCAATTTGTTATTCATTCAAGTGGCGTCACTCGCAGAGCGCCCGAGGTTGAGATTTATTCAGATAAAGTTAAATTCAAGGATGATTTTTCAACTTCGTCCAAAGTTAATTTTCTGACACTAAACCCTTTTGAATCCGTTAAGAAGCAAATCAAGGTTACGTTGATAAAACTAGGTGTTTATGCATATTGCAACTCAGATAATGAAGTAAATTCGTTAAGGCGATGGGTTTTAGCAATTCGTGGGCATTACACCAACCGAACACTTAGCTCTGCAACGATAAGTAAAGTTTACTCAAGGGTTAAGGGTAGTGATTTTATATTCGATTCAGAATTCACGACAAATTCTTTAGCGATTCATTATCGCTTAGGAGACCTCGAGACGCTTGGGTACAAATCTCCAATCAAAGTAGAAAGATTCATTGGCCTCATTAAGGATGTGATGAGTAAAAACAATATAGAAAAAATATTTGTTTATTCCGACAGTCCCGAAATCGCAATTAAAAAATTAAAAGCGCTTTCGCCATCCCTAAATCTAATACAGCGCGATTTACCACCGATTGATTCAGTACTCGAGAGCTCTCAAACGACTTTTTTTATAGGTAGTAACTCAAAGTTATCAATTTGGATTACATTATTTAGGGCTGTACAAACTCAATCTAAGTCTTCATATCTTCCGATGGAAATGAAGCACATGTTAGACAGAAATATAGGAGAACTTTCCCCTCGGCAAATAACCTTTTATTAGGCAGAAAATAATTAAGGAATGGCCGATTTTAAAATTTTGATTTAATCGGTTATCACATTACAATTCTAGTATTCCAGTTACCTGCGTTCGGTAGGTAGTAATGCGAGTCTTAATCTCAAATCACCACCAAGACGCGCATCATGTCTTGATAGGTTGATATATGTCATTTAAAGATTTAGGCGTTAACGCTGCGCTTACCAAGGTGTTACATAGCTCTGGAATTGAAAAACCATTCCCAATTCAAAAAGCAACATTGCCTGATGCAATTGCTGGTAAAGATATTTTAGGTCGAGGGCAGACTGGCTCTGGTAAAACTCTTGCCTTTGGTTTGGCATTGATTACCAGGCTTGCTGGAAGAACTGCTGCCTCTATGCGACCTCTTGCTTTGGTTTTATCACCAACTAGAGAGCTCGCTATGCAGATCAGTGATGTGATTGCGCCCCTTTCACGATCTGTTAATTTAAATTCACAGGTTGTTGCAGGTGGACTTTCTTACTCAAAACAAATTCAAGCCTTAAAACGTGGTGTGCCAATTGTGGTGGCAACCCCTGGCAGATTAATTGATTTAATTCAAAAAAAGCATATCAAGTTAGATGATATTGAAATAACAGTTTTAGATGAAGCAGATCAAATGGCAGATATGGGATTTTTGCCAGACGTTAAACGGATCTTAGATTTAACTAAGCCTGGTGGTCAGCGAATGCTATTTAGCGCCACATTAGATAAGGATGTTGACTCACTAGTTAAGAAGTACTTAAAAAATCCTGTTACCCACTCCCTTGCTAATGAGAAGTCAACCGCTGGAAATATGACTCATCATGTGTTGATTATGGAGCAGTCACATAAAGATTTAATTACCTCACAGATTGCAGCTAGAAAAGGAAAGAGTATTTTCTTTGTTAGAACAAAACATGGGGCAGATAAGTTAACTAAGCGGATGAATGAAGCAGGAGTTGCAGTTGGCGCACTTCATGGTGGCAAAACTCAAGCACAAAGATCTAGAGTATTAGAGGCATTTAAGTCTGGTGTGACAAATGCGTTAGTGGCAACAGATGTTGCAGCACGTGGTATCCATGTCGATGATGTTTCACTTGTAGTACATGTTGACGCGCCAGAAAATCACAAAGATTATTTACACAGAGCTGGCAGAACTGCAAGGGCCGGCGCTGTTGGAACTGTGGTAACTCTTGCGACTCATAAACAACGAAAAGGTGTGCACGGGCTTGCAGCAAGAGCAGGAGTTCGATTAAATGAATCAACTGTCCGGCCAATGGATGCCAATTTAGTAAAGGTAACTGGGGCAGCAGAACCATCTGGGATTCCAATTGTTAGCGCTCAAAGCACAAAGGGTGATGGCGATGGTAGATCTGGTGGTTATCGCGGTGCAAGATCAAGGGGTGGCGGAAAGAAGAAGAAATCTAGACCTCGCCCTCATGAGCGCCGAAAGCGCCCAAGGTAGTAGTAAAGAAAGATTAAAATAGATTTCCTATGGCAACTATTTTTAATAAGGTTGAGTTAAACAGCATAAATTTTATTAACAAATCAGAGCGCAGTGGCACTGCTCGTTCTTTATTTTGGCCATGGGCAGCAGCAAATGTTTCATTCTTAGCTCTCTCTTACGGATCATTTTTTCTTGGATTTGGAATCTCTTTTTGGGAGGCAACTGCTGCCGCAATAATTGGCACACTTGGCTCCTTTGCATTAGTTGCTATCTCATCGTTGGCAGGAAAGCGCAGCAACGCACCAACTATGACCTTATCCCGCGCAGCATTTGGGGTTAAAGGAAACCGATTACCTGGCTTCTTGTCTTACTTAATATTTGTTGGCTGGGAGACAGTTTTAGTATCCCTTGCCACATTAGCTTCTGAAACAGTTTTTACTCGTGTGGGCAATATTGATCCAGATCTATCAAAGGTATTTGGCTTTTTGCTAGCAGGTGGGCTAACCATAATTGGTGGCGTTTTAGGTTTTAAAGTAATTATGAAAATTCAATTCTTTCTCACAATAACTACAATTGCGCTAACTGTTGGATACATATTGTTAACTATTGATTCAGTTAACTGGGCAAAGGTTTCATCCCTTCCCTCAGGTTCATCAGCTGGGTTTATTGGCGCACTTATTTTTGCAATTACTGGAATTGGACTTGGTTGGGTTGGCTGCGCAGCTGATTACTCCAGGTATTTACCAAGAACTGTTTCTGGAAAAGCTGTAGTTGGTTGGACCATATTTGGTGCATCAATAGTTCCAATTGTTTTGGTTATTTATGGTTCCTTGCTGGCAGCAAGTAGTGAAGAGTTAAATGAGCAGGTAGCAATAGATCCAATTGGCGCACTGACTACATTACTTCCCACCTGGTACTTAATTCCATTTGCCTTTGTGGCAATTCTTGGGCTTATAGGAGGAGCGATATTAGATCTTTACTCATCTGGATTAACACTTGTTTCTATTGGATTGCCGGTTAAAAGATATGTTGCAGCAGGTATTGATGGCTTGATTATGACAATTGGAACTATTTATTTAGTTTGGTTTGCCAGTGATTTCTTTGTGCCATTCCAAGGTTTTCTAATTACTTTAGGCGTGCCAGTAGCAGTGTGGTCTGGTTTATTTGTGGCAGATGTATTGCTTCGCAAAAGCTACGCCGAGGATGAGCTATTTGACCCGAATGGTAGATATGGTGCTTACAACTTTAAATCAATTGGCTTAATTGTATTTGGAACAGTTATTGGTTGGGGGTTAGTTACTAACTCACTAGCCTCTTGGCTTTCATGGCAAGGCTATTTATTGGGACCAATTGGTGGCAAAGAGGGTCAGTGGGCTTATGCAAACCTTGGCGTAATTGCAGCATTACTGATTGGATTTATTGGACACATCTTGTTATCTAGAAGTGAGATTAAAAAACAGGAAGTTTAAATCTTCCAAGAAGTAAATAGCGGTCTGCCTTCGGCATAACCTGCAGATGATTGAATTCCAATTACTGCCTTTTCATTAAACTCAACTAAGTTTTCAGCACCGCTATATGTGCAAGATGAGCGCAGGCCTGCAATAATTTCATCAATTAAATCTTCAACTCCAGGTCGGTTTGGATTTATATACATTCGAGAGGTAGAAATTCCCTCTTCAAATAAAGATTTACGTGCTCGATCAAATGCATCTTCACTAACAGTTCGTGCTGCTACCGCTCTTGCAGATGCCATACCAAAGGATTCTTTATAAAGTCTGCCATCAGAATCTTTTCTTAAATCACTTGGGGATTCATATGTGCCGGCAAACCAAGAGCCAATCATTACTTGGGCAGCACCAGCAGCTAGAGCTAGTGCAACATCTCTTGGATGGCGAACGCCACCATCTGCCCAAATTGTTTTGCCATGTTTTTTAGCTTCTGCTGCGCACTCAAGCACAGCGGAGAATTGTGGGCGGCCAACACCAGTTTGCATACGTGTTGTACACATGGCACCTGGTCCAACACCAACTTTGACAATGTCAGCGCCGGCTTTAATTAACTCTCTTGTGCCGTCGGCTGTTACAACATTTCCAGCCACGATTGGCACATTTGGATTTAATGCTTTAATAGTTTTAAGGGCTTCAACCATCTTCTTTTGATGGCCATGGGCGGTATCAACAACTAATACATCAGCACCTGCTGCAAGTAATGCCTTTGCCTTACCCGCAACATCACCATTAATTCCAACTGCTGCTGCAACCTTTAACTTACCGGCAACGTCCACTGCTGGTTGATACATAGTTGCTCTAAGTGCGCCAGTTCTTGTAATAATTCCAACTAATTTGCCTGATTTATCAATTACCGGAGCTAATCTACGGCGCTTTTCAGTTAAGAATTCAAAGGCTGCCTTTGGGCTGACATCATCATTTAAAGTCACTAGATCTTTAGACATAATCTTATTTAATTGGGTAAAGCGATCAACATTTTCACAATCTGCTTCAGTAACAATTCCAATTGGTTTCTCATCTTCAACCACAATTAACGCGCCATGAGCACGTTTAGTGATTAAATCAATCGCGTCCGCCACAGTTTCATTTGGATTTAAAGTGACTGGGGTATCAAAGATTAGATGTCTAGATTTAACCCAGGTGATTACATCTGCAACTATTTCAAGTGGAATATCTTGTGGGATAACTGCGATGCCACCACGCCTTGCAACAGTCTCAGCCATTCGTCTTCCACTTATGGCGGTCATATTTGCAACTACTAATGGAATTGTGGTGCCAGTTTCATCGATGGCGGTTAAATCAACATCCATTCGGCTAGCAAGCTCTGAAAAGGATGGGACCATAAAGACATCGTCATAGGTCAGATCGTGGCTTGGGTTATTTATGAAACGCACGTGGGAAAACTATACTCGCATTTATATGTACTCAGAAAACCAGAGCAACTACCTTAAAACTGTGCGTGAATCCGACGCTATAACTGTTCACTTAGTCTGCCTAGGCAATATCTGTCGCTCACCCTTAGCCAATGCTCTACTCGCTAATAAATGTGCTGACCTAACAAAACCTAAGGTGGCAGTTGATAGCTCAGGAACTGGGGCACGGCATGTTGGCGAAGGAGCATCGCAGTACTCGATACAAGTTTGGCAAGAGGCTGGATATAAGTATGAGCATAAAGCCAAACAGTTTAAAGATACTTACTTTCAACAACATGATTTGATTTTGGCGATGGATTTAAGTAACAGAGCTGCGTTGTTAAAACTTGCAAAGAGTGAGGAAGATAAAAATAAGGTTTTGATGTTTTTATCCTTTGACCCAGAACTAGAAAAGATTGATCCAGAGGGTGAAGATGCTCACCAACTTAGTGTTCCTGACCCCTACGGAATGGAGTTAGCTGAGTATAAAAAGGTATTAGATATGCTCGAACGCGCAGCCGATGGGTTTAAAAGCTGGGTGAACTCTTAGCCAATTCCCATCCAGGCAGTGGGGGCAAACTGCTAAGGTAATCGGGTTGCCAACCTAAAAAAGTGAAAGGCCAAAGTTGTCAGATAACTCAGAGAATGAAGATATTAACTCTGAAGAGATAATTACTGAAGAGATGCTTTGGGAGAGAATCCCTGAGGTCCAAGGTTTAGATCGAGCAAATACTTATTATGAATTAAGTGCGCGAATTTATGCACGTGGTCAATATGATGAAGCACTAGCACTTGCTGAGACTGCCAGAGATATTTATGCAGATTTAGGTGCGGTTGCCCCAACTGAAGGTTTAGCTCAAGCATATTCAGCGATTGGTTATAACTTAAACCAACTTAAGCGAATGAATGAAGCAGCAAACGCGATGAGTAAAGCTGTTGATTTACTGCGTGAGACAAAGTCGCCAATGGCAATTGAACTTGCCTGCACATTAGGTGAGTGGTGGTTTAACTCAAAGGAGTATGAAAAGACCATTGAGTGCATGAATGAGTGCGTGCAGGAGCATTTAGTTGATGGCAATGACTCAGGAGCAGCTAATGATCTTCACTTGATTGGCTGTGCCTACCGGGAGTTAAAAAATTATGAAAAATCTCTTGAAGCTTTTAAAGAATCAAGAGCTTTATTTAAGAGATTAAAAGAGGTTATTAATGTGGCACGGTGTGATCAAAAGATTGCCCATTGCTTAACTGAGTTAGGCGACGCCCAAGGGGCGTTGAGCGCAGCTCAAAAATCTTTAGATGTTTTTGTAACAGCTCATGATCACCGGCGTGAGACTTATTCATCATTTGAGTTAGGCAAAGCACAAATGGGACTAGCTCAATATGAAGAGGCGCTCATGACACTTGAAAATGTTTTAGAGAGTGTGACAGAAGCTGAGTTTAAGGATTTTGAATTTATTATCGATATCGAGCGAAAAATCGCGCTAACTCTTCGCAAACTAGATCGGGAAAATGAAGCGGATGAGATTGCTAGAAGACTAGATGCTGTTACTGAGGTAATTGACGAAGCTTAATTTTTTGGATGATTTATAGGATTTAAATGCTGCATCGCCCAGGCATACATAGCAATAGCGCCAGCGGCGGAAGCATTCATTGATCTAGTTGAGCCATATTGAGAGATAGCAAGGACTGCAGAGCAAACTGCAACCCCTTCATCACTCATGCCAGCACCTTCTTGACCAAATAGCATTACACATTTTTTAGGCAGATCAGTGCTCTCCAGTGATTTTGAAATCGGAAGATTATCTATTCCAATTATTGGTAATTTATTTTCATCACACCAGATCTTAAATTCTTCTACTGTTGCATGATGATGCACTGTTAAATATCGATCAGTCA
>Ga0209598_10001239_pt1 | contig 20929 bp, 16 predicted proteins | sample M_140807_EF_Meta_FD_187317 | JGI IMG/M metagenome (GOLD analysis project Ga0209598, IMG submission 187317) | Freshwater microbial communities from Lake Montjoie, Canada to study carbon cycling - M_140807_EF_MetaG (SPAdes) (version 2) | ecosystem: Environmental > Aquatic > Freshwater > Lake...
CTGGTGCAGACCGACCTCAAGCGGCTGATCGCCTACTCGTCGGTGAGCCACATGGGCTACATCGTGATGGGCCTGTTCGCGCTGACGCCGGTGGCCACCGAGGGTGCCAACCTCCAGCTCGTCAACCACGGCCTCTCGTCGGCGGGCTTGTTCGCGCTGGTCGGCATGATCTACGAGCGGTTTCACACCCGCAACATCGCCAGCCTTGGCGGCATCGCCTCGAAGGCGCCGTGGCTCGCGGTGTTCTTCATGCTCTTCACCTTCTCGAGCATCGGCCTCCCCGGCCTCAACGGCTTCGTGGGCGAGTTCATGATCCTGCTGGGATCCTTCCAGCGGGCCTGGTCGGGCGTATCGCCTGCCTGGCAGTTTGCCTACCTGGTGATGGCCCTCTTGGCGGTGGCGGGCGTGGTGCTCGGCGCCTGGTACATGCTCTGGGCTGTGGAGCGGGCGATCTTTGGCGGATCTCGCGAACCGCCTCGCGGCTCGGACCATGGTCACGACGCTGGCCACGCCGCCCACGGACATGCTGGCCATGGCGCCGCCGACAACGACCGAGACCGCTGCGACCTCCGCTGGTACGAACTCTGTGCCGTCCTGCCGCTCGCCGTGTTCGTGTTCTGGATCGGCCTCGCCCCGGCCACGTTCCTCGCCCCGGCAGCCCCGGCGGTCCGTAAGGCCACCGCCGCCCCAGCGGCCGCCTTCGCCGCCCGGATGCAGGCCGAGACCACCGCCACCGTCGCCCGGATCACCACTCCATGAACGTCACGTCTCTCGAAACCTTTTCGCTCGTGGCTCCCGAGATCGTGCTCGTGCTCGCGGCGCTCGTGGCCTACCTCGGCGGCGCCTTCGCCGGCCTGCGGTTTGGCTGGCTCGTGGCCACCGCGGGGATCGTCGCAGCGATGAGTGTCACCCGCGGGCAGGCGGCCGACGCCGCCTTCTCCGCCGGCATCGCGATCGACCCCTTCTCGACCTACATCCGCTGGACGGTCCTGGCGCTCGGCCTGCTGCTCTGTCTCGTGCAGTCAGGCGACCTCTTCGCCGCGGCGGTGAGCCGCGGGCCGGGGCTGCATCGTGGCGGCACCTGCGAAGAGGCCGGCACGTTTCTGCTCCTGCTGGCGGGCCTGTCGCTCGTGGGCGTGGCTGGCGACCTCGTGCTCCTGTTCGCCGGCCTGGAACTGGTCTCGATCCCCACCTACATCCTCCTTGGACTCAAACGGACCGACGCCCGCGGTCAGGAGGCGAGCCTGAAGTATTTCTTCCTGTCGCTCGTCGCTTCGGCGATCTTCCTCTACGCCCTCGTCTGCCTCTATGGAATCGGCGGCTCGACCGATCTGGGCGCGATCGCCGCCCGTCTCAAAGCCGAGTCGACGGGCCGCACGGCGCAGGCGCTGTTGCCGCTGGCGATCGGCCTGGGTGTCGTGGGCGCCGCCTTCCGCCTGGCCGCCGTGCCGATGCACTTCTACGCCCCAGACGTCTACGAGGGCACGAGTCCCGGCAACGCGGCGCTGCTCTCGACGCTGCCCAAGGTGGCCGGCATCGTCGTGCTGGCACGGCTGCTCGCGGTCGTCGGCCCCGCAGCCTCGCCCGATCTGCTCTGGCGAATCGTCGTCGTGCTCGCCGCGGTGACGATGACCGTGGGCAACGTCATGGCCCTCTGGCAGTCGAACCTCCGGCGGCTGCTGGCCTGCTCGTCGATTGCCCATGCTGGCTACCTGCTCGTCGGCATCGCCGCCGCCGCCGCCCCCTCGATCTCGCCCCGACTCCTCACGACCGGCGGTCTGGCGGCCACGCTCTTCTACCTCGCCACCTACGCCATCGCGACGATCGGGGTGTTCGGGGCGATCGCCTACCTGGGGCATCGCTGGCCCGAGTGGACCAGCGGCAGCGGTCCGCGGCCGCCACGCGAGGAGATCACCCTGGTCGACGACCTCGACGGCCTCTCCGGCACCAACCCCGTGGCTGCCTTCGCGATCGCGGTGTTTCTGCTCTCGCTCGCCGGCATCCCGCCACTGCCTGGCTTCTGGGGCAAGCTCGCCTTGGCGATCTCCGCACTCGAGGTTGACGGCACCGCCGCGATCGAGCTCGGCAGTCGCCGGGCCTGGTTCGTGGGTCTTGCCGTGCTGCTCGTGCTCAACGCGGCGATCGCGGCCGCCTACTATCTCCGCATCATCGCCGCCATGTACTTCAAGACAACGAAGCGGGGTGTCCAGGCCGACGGCGGCCTCTCGGCCGGCGTCGCGATGCTCGTGTGCCTCGTGCTCGTGGGCCTGGTGACGATCCGGCCCCGAAACCTGCTCTCCGCGGCCTCACGGGCAGGCGAGAGCCTCGTGCCTCACGCGGCCGCACCCTCCGCAGGCGTGCCAGAGACCACCCACACAATCATGGCGGCATCACGCTGATGGTCGCCACACCCACCACCGCCGCCGTGGAGGCGATCCTCGCCGACATCGCCGACCCTGAGACGGGCCGGCCGCTGACGGCGATGGGTCAGGTGGTGTCGGTCGTCGCGGATGCGTCGATGATCGCCTTGACGGTCGGGCTCACCACGCACTCCGCGCTCCTCTGGAACGCCACGCGAGCGCGGATCGAAGAACGTCTCCGCACTGCGTTTCCGCAGATCGCCAAGGTCGCGGTCACGATCGCCGCGCACGACCGGCCGCCGCTCAAGCTCGGCCAACTCGGCGTCGAAGCCAAGAGCGTGATCGCCGTCGGCTCCGGCAAGGGGGGCGTGGGCAAGAGCACCATCGCCACGAGCATCGCCATCGGCCTGGCGCGGGCCGGCAGCCGCACCGGCCTGCTCGACGCCGATGTCTACGGGCCGAGCGTGCCGCATCTCGTGGGCCTGGCGGGCCGCCCGCAGATCGAGAACGGCAAGATCGTGCCGCAGATGCTCGACGTGGGCCGGTCGCAGATGCCGGTAATGTCGATGGGGTTCATGGTGCCGCCCGGCGAGGCGGTCGTCTGGCGGGGACCGATGCTTCACGGCGCCATCACGCAGATGCTCCGCGACACGCTCTGGGGCCCGCTCGACTACCTCGTGATCGACATGCCGCCTGGCACGGGCGACGTCGCCCTCACGCTCTCGCAGGCCCTGCCGCTCTCGGGGGCGGTCGTCGTCTGCACACCGCAGGACGTCGCCCTGCTCGACGCCACCAAGGCGATCGCGATGTTCCGGAAGGTCAACATCCCGCTCCTGGGCATGGTGGAGAACATGAGCTTCTTCATCTGCCCCGACACGCAGAAGCGGTACGACATCTTCGGCACCGGCGGTGCCCGGCGGACGGCGCAGGAACTCGACATCCCGTTCCTCGGCGAGGTGCCGATCCAGATTCCGATTCGCGAGCACGGCGACGCGGGCCGCACGGCGGCCAACTTCGACGACCCCGCCTCACGTCCCTACTTTGAGGCGATCTGCGAGCGGCTCGTGGGCAACCTGGCCGCCACCGCCGCGGCCACGAAGCCGATGCCCTCGCTACCGGTGCTCTGAATTCACGCCCGCGGTGCCATCCTGGCCACCGCGGGCTTGCGCGGCTGCGGGGCAAGCCAAAGGTTGCCCTGAGCCGCGAGGCACGGCTTCCTGCCGTGCGGTCACGCCCGCGGTGCCATCCTGGCCACCGAAAAAGGGAGTGCTCGGGGCTGCCCGTGCCTGAGAGCCGGGCTATGGGAGCAAGCGCAGCCCGGAGGGCGAAGCGAAGCGGACATGCAGCGAGCGGCGGGCACGACGCCCGCCGCGAGCGTCCGGCGACGGGCACGGGCAGCCCCGAGCCGTCGCCTAAAGACGAGCATCGCTTCAGTACAACCACAGCCGCAGATCGCGACGGGCGACGACGGGTTGCGGCGTGAAGCGGATCCGGCGGGCCAGTGAGCGAACCTCGGCCGCCCGCGAGCCAAGAGAAGCCCAGTCCCGCCATCCGATCCCGATCCGCCGCGATTCCTGCGGCAGCCCCCACGCGTCACCTACGGCACGCAACAGATCGACGAGGTGCCTGCGACGGACATGGATCGGATCGAGGCCGTACCAGGCAGCCGGCTGGTCGAGCACGGCAACGCCATGCTCGGCCGCGAGTGCCACAACCCTCGCGTCAAGATCTGCGACGGCTTCCTTGACCGCCGGGAGCGTGAGGCGACAGCCCGGCACATAGCAGGTGCGAAACACGCGGTAGCGAGCCGGACCAACGGCGGCGACGCTCGCCAGCGGCAGCCTCGTGACCACGGTTCTCGCGCCATGCTCCGCGAGCCGCCGGAGACACTCGGCCACCCACCCCGCCACCTGCGCCGCAGGAAATCCGTAGAGCAAGTCGTTGCCGATGTCGCTGACAAGAGCGAGCGGCTGACGATCCACGTTCATCATGCCTCGCTCCCGCTCGAGCGCCCGCCACAGGCCGCTGGCCAGGATTGAGGGGAGACGGCGCATCGCCACACGGCTATTCACGCCGTACGAGCGGCCGTGACCGGCAACCACAAACAGGTCGAGTGGCTCGGAGATACGGGCCGTGGTCAAAGCGGCCAGTCGGGCGAGGCCACGCGAGACGTTGCTCGCGCCGAGCACCACGACCGGGACTCCTGCCGCGGCGGTCAGTTCCACCGCCGCCATGGCGTGTCACCCGCGGAGATGCTCTGGAAGCAGGAGGCCGCAAGCATCGCGAACATGATCCCGAGGAAGTGATCGCCCCGCGAATAGCCCCACCAGGCGACGACGCCTCCGGCCACGACGCCGAGCATGGCGGCAATCCTGGCCCCGTCAGCCACGCCGGCCGCGAGCAGGCCCTCGCGGACGATCTGCCCACCGTCGAGCGGCGGCACGGGGATCAGGTTGAGCAGCGGCCAGAAGATGTTGACATAGAGCAGGAAGTCGAACAGCGCGTAGACCAGTGGCGACGTGTAGCCGCGACCTTCATAGAAGCCGAGCAGCGAGCCGACTGCCGGGATCGGAAAAGGGACCTGGTATCCACTCACCTTCAAGAGTCCGATGACAAGGGCCGCGAGGACCAGCTGCGCGAGTGGGCCGGCCGCAGACACGAGCAGCCGCTGGGCCGGCCGGAGGTGGCGGCGACCCCAGATCTCTGGGATCGCCAGGCCACCGAAGTGGTAGAGCACGATGTGCGCCGACTGGCCGAAGTTTCGGTATGCCAGCGCGTGCCCCATCTCGTGGACGAGGATCGACACAAACACGACGCTGATCCAGATCACCAGCATCTGCACGAGGAGCCGCTGGTCTCCGAGCGAGAACGACTGGCAGACGCTCCAGCCGAGCAGGCCTGCTGCCAGCCAGAACCAGGCCGACACGCGGACCCGGATTCCGGCGAGGTCGAAGAGCAGATCGGCGGAGGTGGCCTGGGGTTCGGAGAGCATCGTGGACCCTATGGTACATGCCCGCCCGGGAAATCACGCCGCCCGGCGGTCCGCCTCGGCAACCACCGCACCGCCTCCGGCAATCGCGAGCACCGCCTCGGCGGCCCGGGCGGCGGAACCTGGCCGGGCGACGGTCGCAGCCACCGCCTCGATCCGCTCCAGGGTCCGACGCCGCTGGGCTGCGTCGGTGAGCCACTCGACCACGTGGACAGCCGACCGCTCGGCGGGAACGCTGACGGCGAGGTATTCGGGATACACCGCCTCCGGATCAGCTGGCGGCACGGCGATCGGCGGCACGAGTACCGGCTGCACCGGCCCGATTGGCTCCCGGCAGGCGAGCAGGTTCACCAGCGTGATGAATCTCGCGCGGCGAAACCAGCTCTGCACGATGTAGGCGAAGCCGCTGATGCGGTACACGATCACGGTCGGCACTCGCGCCGCCAGAAGTTCAAGCGACACCGATCCGGAGCAGGCGATTGCAGCGGTCGCTTCGCCGATGAGGCTCCGCGTGCGGCCCGCGTGAACCTCGATGCCGAGGCCAGATGCCTCCCTGTTCGCGCGCAGCATCTCATCGATGCGTCGGGCATGCCGGTCATGCAGCGCCCCAATCGCAAACCGGGCACCGGGAACGCTGCGTCGTATGATCGCAGCGGACTGCAGCAGTGTGCCCAACACGCCCTCGATCTCCTGGCCGCGCGAGCCGGGCAGGAGCAGCACGAGCGGCTCCGCGGCGGTCGTCGCAACGGAATGGCGGATGATCGCGGTATCAAGTTCGTCGAAGAACGGATGGCCCACGAGCGTGCTCCGCAGTCCGTGCGCCGTGAACCAGTCGTGCTCGAAGGGAAGCGCCGAGAGGACGTGGTCGACAAGCCGCCGCATCTTCTTCACCCGCCAGCTCGCCCAGGCCCAGATCTGTGGCGGGCAGTAGAAAACGACGGGGATCCCGTGCCGCTTCGCCCGCCATGCCAGCCACCAGTGAAAGCCCGGAAAATCGACGAGCACACAGACATCGGGCTTCGCATCGAGAAAACTCCGCTCGGCGCAGCGGGCGAGGTCGATGAAGCGGTGAATGTTGAGGATCGCCCGACTGAGCCACATCACGGCAAACTGCGTCATGTCGGCGACGAGGTCCACCCCTTCGTCCGCCATGTGCGGGCCGCCGAGGCCGGCGACCTCGACGTCCGGCAGGCGCGCCCGGATCGCGCGGACGAGCAGCGCTGCGTGATGGTCGCCCGAAGGCTCGCCGGCTGAAACGAAAACGCGCATGAGAGGACTCCGCCCGGCGGTCGCCGGGGGGCGGAGTATCCCGCGCTCAGCCCATCCGCCCTAGAGCAGTTCGCCGCCGCCACGAAGGCCTGGGGCCTGGAAAATCTGGGCTGTTTTTGCCGATCGGTGATGGCCGAGCCGCAGGCAGGCCGCGCCGCTCGAGGCGGCGCGGCCCCCGCGAACCGCGGTCACTTCGCCGCGGGCTGGAATCCCTTGTCGATCTTGCCGAAGACCATCGTCACCTGATCCTCAGGCGACGCCTTCTCAACCTTGCCCTTGCAGTTGGGGCAGCAGAAGCCAACCTCGGCGTTGCCGATCGTGATCTGCGTGCCCGGCTTCACCGGCCCGCCGCTGAACGGGCAACCCTTCTGTACGAGCTGCCCGGTGCTCACCATCTGCTGGTGGGCCTTGGCGGCGAACTTCGCCGTATCGCCCTTGAAGGCCCCGACGCACTTCTCGCAGCAGAAGTAGACGGAGCCGCCGTCGAACTCGGCGGATGCCGACGGATCGCAGTCGTGCCCCGAGACGGGGCACGTGGCGTCCTTCGCCTCTTTGACGGCGGCGGTCACAGCGACCGCCGAGGTGGCGAGGGCGACAATCGCACAGCAGAGGACGAAACGACTCTTCATAGCACGGTCTCCTTGGGTTCGAAACTCGGGAATCTCCCGACATGAGATTACGGCTTCACCAGGTGCTGAGGCAACCAGCTGCGAACCCCACCTGCCAAATCCGGCTGCGGGACGGGACGAGTTCGCTTGCCAACGGCAGGATAGCCGACGCTCACGATCCTCGCCCCAATCCCGCAGCCTGTCACGGTGAGCTTCCGCGTGGGCCTCTGATCGTCTGCTCTCCCTTCCTGAATCGTATGCAAACGATGATGCCGCGAGGGGCTGCCCATGCCCTCGAGCGGGCTAGGGAAGCAAGCGCAGCCAGGATGGCGAAGCGCAGCGGACATGCAGTGAGTCGAGGCCTGGAGGGCCGAGACGAACGTCCAGCGAGAGGGCGTGGGCAGCCCCGAGCCTCGTGAACGCTCAAGGATGAAGTGTGACCCGTATTACTCGGACCGGCGGTCGAGGCTCACATGCCGTGGCTCGGGCAGGCCGGCCGCGATCAGGGCGCCGACGGCGATGACCAACGCCCCTGTGATGAACACGTGCCGAAATCCCAAGCGGTCGACCGCAAGGCCCACCAGCGGCGAGAGCACGAAGGGGGCTGCCAGGGCCGCTCCCACGATGCTCACGTACCGCGGGTGATCGGAGGCCGATGGAGCGAGTTCGAGGGAGTAGTTCGTGAACAGTTTGAGCGAGATCGGATTGAGGCCCAGCGGCACGTACACGATCCAGAACCAGTGCACCGCAGTCGAGTGCGGAAGCAGTGAGAGCGCCGTCACCACCAATGGTGTGACCGCCGACAGAGCGACGAGCCAGACAAGCACGATTCGCGTGCCACGGCGATCGGACACAGGTCCCGCCACGAGGCTCGCGAGGCCCGTGGCCGCGTTCTGCGTGCAGACCCAGGCGAGCAGGCTGTCCGCACCGCTCCCCAGCCGATCGCGGGCGAAGGCCTGGTAGTGGGGAAACATCATCAGCACCGCGGAGAAGCAGGCGGCCACGAGCGAGAGCCGCACGAGCGTGCGGTCGGCCGCGATCGTCGCCCGCCAGCTGGCGAGGCCCGCAGAGACCACCGCCCAGGGTGACTGCGAACCCGCCGCGGTCGAGGACCGAACCGCATCGGCTGGCTCATCAAGGAACACCGGCGCGATCGCCGAGATCGCGAAGAACGTGGCCGTGGCGAGGAAGATTTTCGGAAACCCGTCGGGCTGCTTCAGCCAGGGACCCAGGAGCACGATCGCCGCGGCGATCGCCAGCACGCTGCCCACCGTCACGCTCACCACCATCGCCCTACCCCGATGCCCCGGCGAGATGAGCTTGCCTTGCAGGGCCGCGAACACGAGTTGATTGACGCCGATCACCGACGAGAATGTGGCGTAGACCACGAGAAACAGGATCGCAAGCAGGTCGGGACGCGTGGTCTGCAGCGGTCCCCAGGCGGCGGCGAGCGCCGCGAAGCATCCTGCCATCGCCAGGCTCGTGGCCACCAGCGACCACTTCTTGAGTGGCCGTCGGGCAAGCCCGCCGGCGATGAACAGCGGCGGCACGCTCTGCCCAACGCGATTGAGCACGGGCAAGAGGCCGCGGAGAAACCCCGAATCAACGACGGCATCAAGCACCGCCGGCATGATGATCGTCTCGGTCTTGAAGATCCAGCCGACGCGGACCACGATCTGATAACACTCGATCCAGAAGGTGTTCCGTGCTTCACGGCCCGCGTCGTCACGAACCGTCTCGCTGGGAGGATCGGGGAAGGGCAGGATGGGCTGCAGGTCGGTCGTGTCGTCTCCCATCGTCCCTGCAGCATGAAGGTTTTTCGCGAAGCCGTCCACCCGCGGGCTTTCGGCGGCGCGGCGGCCACCGCGGAATCGAGCTTCAAGACGCCGCGACGTTCGGACGAACTGTCGGTGTTCTTGAAAGAGACGCTGCCATCACTGCCGGATGCCATCGACGCGATCACGATGTCAGTCGTCGACGTCTCGAGAAAACGTGCGGGGGGTCGCCGCTCATGAGGATCGCCGAACGAGAGGCACGAGAGGTCGAGCATCGGCTGGAGGCGCGTTTCATGATGAAACCATTGCCCCGTCAGTTGGTGAAGAACTCGACGTGCCCGTCGAGATAGAGAGCGTTATAGCCCGCCGAACCTAACTGAAACCCGGCATGGGCGTTCTTGCGTTTGGAGACAGGAATCGCATAGTCCGCGAACGGCCCGCGAAAACCTGACCGGCCCGGGTTGAGGGTCGAGTTGTCCCACGTGAACAGCGTGGTGGACTGGTCGGGCGGGTTTCGCTTCGCGAGCACCGTCGCGATACTGAATGCGTAGGTGTTCTGATAGGCCTGCTGCTCATCGGTGTGACTCGGGCAGACCCAGATGCCGCTGCTTTCCCTGAGGAACCCCCGCTGCACGTACAGGGCTTCGAGTCCGTAGGTTTCTGGCAGCGCGTCGGGATCGTTCGGTGTTCTCAGGCCCGGCGCCATGCGGTAGGAGAAGTTTCCGGTCTTGGAGGCCGTGGGGAAAAAGCCCCCGGTGGTGCCGGCATAGATCTGGGTGACCAAGCCGATCTGCCGAAGATTGTTCGCGCACTGCGTCAGGCGGGCCCGTTCCCTGATGAACTGGACTGCCGGAAGCATGAGGCCCACGAGCGTGGCAATGATCGCGACGACCACGAGCAGTTCGACGAGCGAGAAGGCCGCTGGTCGGCGGCTGCGCGGAGAACAGGGACGCTGTACATCCATGTCACGTCAGCCCGGATGGAAGATCGCGATGAACTGTGGCTCACACAAGGCTTGTCCTGCTTCATGAGCCGGAGGACCGATTGATGGCAGAGCGGCGCGAACCAGTGATATAGTAATGGATGAAACAGGCGCGTCGAGGCTGCGAGCAAGGTCGTGAATGGCGATTCACCAGCGCTTCGGTGAGGGCTTCGGCGAGGCGTTCGCACGGGCCTTGGCGTTGCCGCGGCGGCAGGGATTCGTGTCGTGGGCCGCGACAGCAGCGATGTGCGCGTGGCTGGGCAGCACCCTTCTCCTGGCCGACGATGAAGCTGCCGGCGGAAGAACATCCCCGCGGCCGGAGCGGACCGCGACCGAACGGGACGTCGAGGCACGGCGACTGCGGGAGATCTACCGCAGCGATCGCAGACGCTGGCCGCCCCCCACGATCGACCCGGGCATCGAATGGCGGGAGATCGGCCCCCTGCCCACCGTGGTGCACCCCGAGTCGAACCCGCTGAGCCCCGCCAAGGTGACGCTCGGAAAGACGCTCTTCTTCGACGCGAGACTCTCGTCCAGCGGCAAACTCGCCTGCGCATCGTGCCACGAGCCCAACCTCGGCTGGACCGACGGCCGTACCGTCAGCCAGCCGCTGCGGCCAGCCCCGGCACGCAACGCACCTACCATCCGCAATGCTGCCTTCCACGAATTGCTTTTCTGGGACGGACGGGCGGAGAGCCTCGAGCAGCAGGTGGAGCAGGCCCTCACCAATCCACACGAGATGGGCACGAACCCCGACCACGTCGTCGGCCTGGTCTCGGGGATCCCGCGGTATCGTGCCCTCTATGAAGAAGCGTTTCCAAACGAGCCCGTCACCTTCGACGCGCTGGCCAAGGCGGTCGCCTGTTTCGAGCGGACGATCGTCGGCGGGCGGTCGCGTTTCGACGAGTTCATGGCGGGGGATGCCGCGGCGCTCACCGATGCGGAGCTGATCGGTCTCGACCTCTTCCGACGCGAAGCGCGGTGCACGAACTGCCATCACGGGCCGGTGTTCAGCGACGGCCGCTTTCACGACTTGGGGCTTAGCTTCTACGGCCGCAGGAGAGAAGACCGTGGCCGGCACGCCGTCACGGGCGATCCCAAAGACGTCGGACGCTTCCGCACGCCGACGCTCCGGGACGTGACGCGAACGACACCCCTCACGCACACGGGGATGTTTGAGCTCAGCGGCGTGCTCAACATGTACAACGCCGGGATGGTGACGCTCAAGCGGCAAGACTTTCAGCGTGACGATCCGCTGTTTCCCGTGAAGTCGCCCCATCTCAAGCCCCTCAACCTCAATCAGCAGGATCTCGCCGACCTCGCCGCGTTCCTGGGAACGCTCGAGGAGCCGAGGCACCGGATGATGCCGCCCGACCTCCCGACACTCGACGATCAGGGCGAGGTGTCCGGCCGGTGACGTGGCACAGAATGGTCGCTGGGGTGCGTGACCATTCTCGCGCCTGACTCACCAGCCCGCGACGACTTGGCCGTCGGTTGTCTCCGCGTGCCGCGCGGCGGCGATGGCCGCGTTGGAGAGACCCCAGATCCTGGCCGTCCCGTCGGCGGCGGCGGTGACGACCAGCGTGCCGTCCGGGCTCAGGGCAACGGCGGTCGGCTCCGCACGCTGGCCGGGCAACTGCGAGACTTCCTGCCCCGTGTCGGTATCCCAGATGCGGACCGTGCCGTCGGTTCCAGCCGTCACGGCCCGCCTGCCATCGGGAGTGAAGATGATCCGCTCCACGATGCCTTCGTGCCCGTGCAAGACGTGGATCGACTCGCCCGAGCGGGCGTCCCAGAAGCGGGCGGTGCCGTCCAGCGAGCCCGTCATGATCCGCGTTCCATCGGGGCTGAAGGCGAGGGCCCGCACGCAGCCGACGTGGCCGTTGAGTTGGGCGATCTGGGTTCCCGTCGCGAACGACACCAGGCAGACGTTGCCGGAAGCAAGCCCGATCCCCAGCGTGGAACCATCGGGGCTGGCGCCGAGGCAACCAAACTTGCCCAAGGGAGGCAGCTCCGACGTCGATTCGCCGGTGGCCGCGTCAAGCAGGTGGCCCGCCCCGTAGGCGACGCGGGTTCCCCCGAGCCCGAAGACCGCGGCCGTCGTCGGCAAACTGGCAACGCGGCCATGCTCGGCCGACATAAGCGGGCTGTCGGAACGGAGATCCCAGGTCATGGCCCAGCTGTGGTCTGCGTCGTCTCCGTGCGTGGCCAGGCTGCTCCTGCCCGAACCGAACAAGAGCTGTGTGCCATCGGGACTGAAGGTCACCATGTGTGCGGCCACCGGGCGGCCGCCGCACGTCGAGAGCAGCGCGCCCGTCTGCGTGCTCCAGACGCGAACGCCGCCGGTCTGCTGCGGGGTCGCGAAGGCGGCCGCGACCCGACTGCCGTCGGGGCTGTAGGCGAGTTGTGCCACGGTGCCCGAGCCGCCCGCGAGGGTGCGAAGCCGTCTGACCGTGCGTGGGCTCCACAGTTCCACGTGATCGGTTCCCTTCGGCGCCACCGCCAGTTGCGTCCCATCGGGACTGAACTCGACGGCGTTCATCCCGGCCACTCCCGCGAGGACCGCCATGGGCGCTACGGTCGCGAGCGGCCAGATCCGCACCGTGCCGTCGCTGCCCCCCGAAGCCAGGGCAGATCCGTCCCCGCTGAAGGCGAGCGACGTGACGCCATCGCAGTGCCCAATCAACTCCCGCTCGAGAGTCCGGGTCGTGGGATCCCAGAGCCGGATATGGCCGTTCGCTGCGCCGCTGGCGATCCGGCCTCCGTCGGGGCTGAAGGCGACGGCCTCCACGATTGCGGCATGATCCCGCAGATCGCCGAGAGGCCCGCCTGAGGCCGTGTCCCACTCGTGGAGGTCGGATTCATGAGCACTCGTCACCAAGCGGCTGCCGTCTGCACTCAGCGCGACGAGTGGCTCATCGCTCGTCAGCCCCGCCAGCGCCTCGACGGCCGAGAGCTGCCGGCCGTCGGCGGAGGCATACACGAGGAAGCGATCCTGTCGACGCCTACCGAGATACACGCGGAATGCGAACCGCGACCCGTCACCGCTGAACGTGACGCCGCCGATCGAGCCGCCCTCGCCGCTGCACGTGGTCAGGAGCCGGCCACTGTCGGCATCCCAGAGCCTCAGCACGCTGTTGTTCTCCACCGTAACGATGCGGCGACCGTCGCGGCTGAACGTCGCCCGCGCCATCCGATCCCGAGGTCCGATCAGGAGAGCCTCCTCCCGGCCGGACCGCATGTCCACGATCCGCAGCCCACCCTCGGCCACGAGGCATGCCATGCGGCGGCCATCCGGACTGATCGCCACAGGTCTGATTGAGGACTGGACAGGAGATCGACGAGCAAAGTCCTCGTCGATAAAGGCCAGGCGGGCCTCTGCCAGCTCCCTCGTGACGGAAGCGAGCTTCGCGTAGTGGAGGTGATCGACCCCTGAGGCGAAGAACAGAGGCGCGATCGACATGGAGTACCGCGTGAAGTTCGACGGCCGAAAGAATGCCTGCATTCCGGGCTCTTTCGACTCGGGCGACGTCGGCGACATCGTGTTCACGACCGCCACCAGGAGTCCCGAGTCGCCGGCATACTCGACGCCGGCGATCGGCCCGGATTGCAGATCGAGCACGACCACGGCATCGTCGAGATTCGCTCCGATGCAGTGCATCTCGAGGGGAAGTGCGCGCCCCGCGATCGCGACGTTGTCAGTAAACAGCTGCCGCGCCATCCGCAGATTTTTGGTGGCAAGGCATGACCGAATCGCCTGCAGGTTGGCAACGTAGAGCCGCTGCCGGGCGATCGCCGCCGCCGCATCGGCCCGCGACTTCTCGCGTTCGGCAATCGCTCGCTCCGCCGTGGCCTCGCGGGCCCGGCGGTTCGCCTCCTGGCGTGCGAGATCAGCACGCATCGCGAAGATCGAGATGCCTACCACGCCGAGCACGACGGCCGTCGCAACCCCCCCGGCCGCCATCGCCGCCAGCCGGTGTCGCCGGGCCAGGCGGACGAGGGAGTCGACGAGCCGCGGCGACTTGGCGGCGATCGGCTCGCCCCGGAGGTACCGGCCCAGATCCTCTGCGAGTTCGGCAGCGTTCGAGTACCGCTGGCCGCGATCCTTCTCCATGCATTTCGTCACGATCGTGGCGAGGTCGCCGCGCAGCCGGCGATCCAAAGTGGAGAGCGACGGCGGGTCGGATTCCGTGATCAGGCGGGCGACCTCGTGGACGGGCCGCCGGTGAACGTCGTACGGGAGACTGCCGGCCAACAGTTCGTACAGCATGACGCCCAGCGCGTAGACATCGGCCCGAACGTCGAGGTCATCCACCACCCCGTCGAACTGCTCGGGGCACATGTACTGCAGCGTGCCCACGATGCTTCCGTCGCCAGTCAGCATCGTGGTGAGCGACGGGTGCTGCTCCACGCTTCGGGCGACACCGAAATCGATGATCTTCGGCTGGCCGGTCGACCCCACCAGAATATTGCCCGGCTTCAGGTCGCGGTGGATGATTCCCTTGTGATGTCCGTGGGCAACCGCGAGACAGGCCTCCCGGAAGAGGCTGACGCGGTCACGAGTGGAGAGGGCGTGCTTGCTGGCGAAGGTGGTGATCGTCAGGGCATCGTCGATGTATTCCATCACGAAGTACGGGACCGTGCCGCCGGCCATGGCCTGCGTCCCGACGTGGTAGATCTGGGCGATACCGGGATGAGTCAGGCGGCCGAGGATCTGCGCCTCATACTCGAACCGCTTCATGGCCTTGGCAGACAACGCGCCCGAGCGGATGACTTTCACGGCGACCGTGCGGCAGGGTATCCCTTGGAGCGCCTCATACACCCGCCCCATGCCCCCTTCGCCGAGCAGGCCGACGATCGTCTGGTCACCGAGTCGCGTGCCGGGGGGGAGAGGGTCGTCACTCGGGACCGACCGGTCGAGGAACGCCGTCAGGCCATTGAAACTCAACCCCGAGTGATCAGAGTCGTCGTCCGGGGCCGAGGCGTGGGATTCAACTTCCGACATGGCATGCCCATCACGGACGACTGGCTTCCGCCGCTGTCAGGATAGGACATTCCAGCAGCCACCACCATCCATCGATCGCGTCCTCCGCCGGCCGTCGTGGAGGGATCGGACGATGGTGGCATAGGCTTGAGGTCGGTCGTGTCGTCGTCCATCCTTCCAGCAGCATGAGGGTTTTTCACGATGCCGTCTATTCGCGCTTTCTGCGTCGCCGCCGCCCTGCTTTCGCGCACCGCCCTTGCCGAAGAGGTTCCTGTCTGGTTCGGCAACAACGCGAAGCCGAAGACGGCGTCAGAGGGCATCTATGTGGCGAAGTTCGACACCGTCACCGGCGCCATCACGAAGCCAGTGCTCGCCGGCGTTGCGAAGAACCCCACGTTCCTGGCGTTCCACCCTCGGCTCCCGGTGCTCTACGCGACCTCTGAGATCACGGGTGCCGATGGCAAGCCGGCTGGTGCGGTCGAGGCCTTCGCAATCGATGAGGCGACGGGGTCCCTGGAGTCGCGTGGTGCGGAGTCGACGGGCGGCACCGGGCCATGCCATGTGACCGTCGATCGTGAAGGCAAGATCGTCCTCGCAGCCAACTATTCGGGCGGGAACGTGGCCTGCCTCGGACTCGCCGAGGACGGCCGGCTCAAGCCGCTGGCCTCCGCGGATGGTGCCGGCGGCTTCCTGCAGCATGACTATGATCGTGCCGGCGAGGAGGGGATCAATCCGAAGCGTCAGGACAAGCCCCATGCCCACTCGGTCGATGTCTCACCTGATGGCACGATCGTCGTGGTCTGTGACCTTGGCCTGGATCGGGTCTTCCTTCACGGCCTCGACCGTGAACGGGCGACGCTCGCGCCGCGGTGGTCGGCGAAACTGAAGGCCGGTGCCGGCCCGCGGCACTTCGCCCTTCATCCCGATGGTCACCGGGCATGGTGTGTCAACGAGCTCGACCTGACAGTCACCGCCTTCACCTACGATGCCGCTCGAGGTGAACTCCGCGCCGGCGAGACCGTCTCCACGCTCCCGCCCAGCGTCACGGACCGCACCGGCTTTTCCTGCGCCGAGATCGCGGTCCATCCGAACGGCAAGTTCCTCTACGCCAGCAACCGCGGCCACGACTCGATCGTGATGTTTCGGATCGTCGGCGATACGAACACTCTCGAGTTCCTCGGTGTCGAGCCAACCCTGGCGAAGACGCCCCGGCACTTCGCGATCGCCCCAGGTGGAAGGTTTCTTCTGGCGGGAGGCCAGACATCGAACAACGTCACGGTGTTCGCCATCGACGACGAGACGGGCCGGCTGACGTTCACGGGCACTTCGGTCGAGGTCCCAAGCCCGATGTGCGTGGCGTTTCGGCCGTGAACCCGTCATCCGGGCTCCCGCCGTTCGGCACTGGCAAAACGACATGTTCGGGCTATTCTCTCACGTGTCCTGAAAAGGGTCCAAGGGCTGCGGACGGCCTCGTGGGCTTTCCCTCTCGCCTCCATGACCGTGGGCGACGAACTGCCTACGATGGTGGCTCAGGTGGTTGGCGGGTTGAACCCTCAGACGAGGTACGCGATGTGGAATGAACTCGGGCGAACATGGTCATCGTCTTCGTCATGGGGACCCGGCTGGATCGTTGCCGCCCTGACGCTCCTCATGCCCTTCGTCGTGCCGGCAGCAGCCGTCTGTCAGGAGGGTGCCACTGCCGTGGCTGATGCCGCGCCGCCTGCCGTTGTCGAGGCGATCCGGGCCGCCGCGACGGCCTATCGGGAGGCGGTGTCCAAGGGAGACGCCGATGCCATCCGCAGCGCATGGACCGCAGACGGCGACGTTGTCGACGGCTGGGGAAACCGATTCGAGGCCCAAGCGTCAGGCATCCTCACCGGCAGCCCTACCGCTGGTCCGCGGCCCGAGTTTCACGTTGGCGAGACGCGGCTGCGACTGATCTCGGCCGACGTGGCCTTGGAGGACGGTTCGGTCGACGTCACCCTTCCGGGCATGACGACCCCGATCGAGGGTTGGTTCTCGGCGATCTGGGTTCGACGTGGCGACGCCTGGAAACTCGCCGGCCTGCGTGAGTCGGAGCGTCCAGTTTCCACCGATGGCAGCATGCTGAATGATCTCGAGTGGATGGTCGGCGACTGGAGCCTCGTTGCCGAGGCAGAGAACCAGAAAGCTCCCGTGGCCGCCGCTGACATGTCGGTCCGCTGGGACGCCGGCCGCACCTTCCTGATCCGTGAAGCTCGGATTCCAAACCTGACCGGGGGCGACGACTCGCCGCAGATGATCGACGTGCACCAGCGAATTGGCTGGGATCCGATCGTCAGGCGAATCCGTTCCTGGAGTTTTGCCAGTGACGGCAGCCGCGGCGAGGCGACGTGGTTCCGCGATGGCGACTCGTGGGTCGCTCTGCTGACCACGATCCTGCCCGATGGCCGGCAGCGGACCTCGGTCAACATCTACTCGTACGACGGAAAAGAGCGGTGCGTCTGGCGGACCCTGCCCGAGGGGCTGGAGTCGGATTCAGGCCTGCCGCCGCGTGTGACGTGGATCCGGAAGCCCAGGAGCAGCGCCCCATGAGCCGTGTATCTTCAATCTCCTTCCGGATGGGTCTGCAACAGTCTCTGGCGCGGGCGGTATGGTCAGCACCGGTCCTGATCGGCTTCGTCGCCAGCATGCTGCTCCCGACGCTGGGTTCCGCCTCTCACGCCGCAGAATCGACTGCTGTCGACGACGACGGCGACATGGCTCGTAAGGCCGACATCATGCATGGCCCGCAGTGGCAGCGGGCGATCGCCGAACTGGGCGAGTGGCTTTCCACGCAAAACGTCTATTCGCCAAGTGAAGTCCGACGGATCAAGATGCAGTTCAACGATCGCGTGGACGGCATGACGTCGTATGAACTTGAGTATCTACTCGACTCGATCACGTCGAAGCTGAAACTGCTCGACACCCAGGAAGCCCGGGATGCCAAGGCGTGGCTCGGCGAGTACCTTTCGGCGATGTCCGATGGCCGGCGGGCGCAGGAACTGCGCGAGGTTCCGAATCTGCTCACCATGAACGCGGCACAGCTCTGGCAGGAGATCCAGCGAATCGATGCCAAGCGGTCGTCCTTGCGGCAGCGGCAGCAAGGCGTCGAGGCCCGTCAGGGGGCGATGGCGGAACGCGCCGCAGCCGGCCGTCGGGCGACGTCGTCGGCTTCCCGCGAGGCTGCCGCCCGCGCCCGAGCGGCGCCGTCGCATTCACCCTATCGAGCCGGGGGCGGATCGCCCCCCTTCTCCGACATCGCTCCGCGGAGGGCAACGATCAACGTCGGGCCCTTTGGGGCGTGCGTCTCGTTCTGACGGCGGGTTCCGGTGCCCGCCGTGTAGCCGCAGGTTGGTAACCTGCGGTGCCAAACTGGCTCACGCGATTCGTGTGCAGGTTGGCAACCTGCACCTACGGGTTGGCCAGGAGCATCTCCAGATAGCTCCGGCGCTCGGGGTTCGTGCAACCCAGTTCCCGTGCGAGCGATTCGATCCGAGCCGCCGCGGGGGCGATCCCGGAGGCATCGGCCTGCAACTCGAGCTCCATGAAATCGCCGAGGTCCGCAACGTGGTCGAGCGCCACCTCGATTGCCGCGCCCTCCCACGCCACCGTCGCCAGTCGCCGTCGTTTCGCCACTTCGCGGACCCGCCGAAACCCGAGGGCCTCGAGCAGTTCGGTCCAGTGGTCAAGCATAGCCGGGACCGCTGCCAAAGCCTGCGCAGCGGCCGGGACCGCTGCCAAGGCCTGCGCAGCGGCCGGGACCGCTGCCAAGGCCAGCGGCAGTTCGATCTCGCGGCGGGTCTTCGCCGTCGCGTCGAGTCGCGGCCCCTTCCAGGTAATCGCCACGCCGGCTGCGGTGCTTCGCAGTCGCAGCGCTTCGTCGGTGACCGCAAAATCCCGGCTCGGATGGTTGAAGTAGCGATCGACCTGCTCGGCGGTGCCGTGCCACGACGCGCCGAGGCGGCTGAGCCGATCCTCGATCGCCTTCACATCGGCCACCGGATACTTCTGCTCGACTTCGTACACTTGATTGTTCCTCGCTGACTCCACGGCTCACGCCGTTCGGCTTCCTGATGCGAATGCTTGTGGATGGTTCACCGATGATAGCCCGCAGTTCGCTTGCCGCTGCGACCCTCTCGCTCGCCCTCCTTGCTGTCGGCTGCAAAGTGCCGCGACCGACGCACCCCGCCGAGGGCCGCGTGATGGGCTCCTTGCCGATCGTTTCGCTCGATGATGCGACGATCCCAGTGCCGTCGCTCACCGGCAAGGTGACGCTCCTCAACTTCTGGGGCACATGGTGCCCCCCGTGCCGCAAAGAACTGCCCGGCCTCGTGCGGCTCGCGCAGCGGCTCGACGAAGAACCGCGATTCCAACTCATCGCGGTCTCCTGCGGCTCCGGGGGCGACGACGCCAACCTTGCTCGCGAGACGACCTCCTTCCTCGCAACGCGACAACTGCCGATCGCAGCCTGGGGATTCTCCGAGGCCGTCATCGCCACGCACTTTTCCTTGGCGTACGGACTCGATGCCTTTCCGACCACGTACCTGATCGGCCCCGATGCCCGCGTGCGGCGCGTCTGGACCGGCTATCGGTCAAGCGACGAGGCTGACATCGCGGCGGCGATCCTCGTCCTGCTCAAGGAGCAGGGACCGTGAGCCTCGCAAGCGCCTCCATCAGTTCGCGGGCGGCCCGCGGCGGGTCGGCAGCCCGCGTCACGGCCGAGGCGACCGCCACCCGCTTCACACCTAGCGACACGAGCGATTCAAGCCGCTCAGCGGTGATGCCCCCAATTGCGAAGGTGGGCAGTGACACCTCACCACAGACGGTTCGGAGGAACTCCGGGGGCGCGTGCTCGGCGAACGATTTCGTGGGCGACGTGAAGCAGGGCCCGATGCCGAGGTAGTCGGCGCCGTCGACGACGGCCGAGTGGGCTTCCGCGACGGTGTGCGCCGTGCGACCGACGAGCCGCTCCGGCCCGACGACTCGGCGGGTGAGCGGCACGGGCAGATCGTCGGCGCCCACATGAGCCCCGTCAGCCGTCAGGGCCGCCGCCACGTCCACGCGGTCGTTGACCACCACGATCGGCCGGCCCGCCTCGCCGCCGCGGCGGACGATCGCCAGCGCCGTTCGTACCCGTTCAGCGAGGAGCGGCAGGGGGAGCGATTTGTCGCGGACCTGAAACATCCGCACGCCCGCCTCGACGAGGGACTCCATGAGCCTCGCAAACGCGGCCGCCTCGTGGCCGCCATCGACGAGCACGCAGAGCGACACTCCCGCGAGCCGGTCGCTCGCCCGTACCGCGGTGGTCGCCGCTCGTTCCAGCGTGTAGACGCGATAGCGGAGCGATTCAAAATCGGCTGTGGTCTCGGTGGCAACGACGGCGGCGCATTCCTGCAGACTGCGAAGTGCCTGGGCCGCACGAGCCGCATTGGCGTCGACGAGGTCGGCCAGGCCGCTCCGGGAGAGGGCGGCCTCGGCCTCGAGCCCCGCCCCCACGTCGCCGATCACATCGCGGGCCGCCATCCGTCGCCAGAGGCCGTGCCGCGTGAGCACGCCGGCGAGATCGTGCCGCAGGTCCTTGGCCAGCCGGGTGAGGTGCTCGTCGTCGAGGCCGAACCGGAGAACGTCCTCCAGCACCCGCAGGGCCTCGCTTGCCCGGTTGGCCGAGGCGTCGATCGCCCGCCAGATACCGGTGGTGCTTCCCTGTCCGCCCAGTCCGCCAGATTCGCCAGTTGCCATGATTTTGCCCGTTGTACCGCGCCGCCGCCCGCCATGGTGCCTGGAGGCTTTGAGTTGGAGCTTGGAGTTGGAGAAAGCATGCCCGGTTCCTACACTCCCGCCCCCTCGAAACCCGTCCCCGACCGGCCTCATGCACGCCCTCCGCTACCTGACGCTCGTCTGGCCCGGCCTACCCTGGCTCTGGCTGCGCGGCAGCCTCTCC
>Ga0209598_10001241_pt1 | contig 20924 bp, 19 predicted proteins | sample M_140807_EF_Meta_FD_187317 | JGI IMG/M metagenome (GOLD analysis project Ga0209598, IMG submission 187317) | Freshwater microbial communities from Lake Montjoie, Canada to study carbon cycling - M_140807_EF_MetaG (SPAdes) (version 2) | ecosystem: Environmental > Aquatic > Freshwater > Lake...
GTCAGCGCCGGACGGTCGTCAAAATTGCGAAAACTTCCCGCGGAGCCTTTTAAATGCAGCCCTACTTCCAAAGGCACAGAAGCGCCCACGGCGCCAATACGGTATCCAATCAACTGTTTTTCGGCCATTTGGGCGCGCACATAAGCTCGCGGATTTGCCTGTAGCGCGTTTTTTTCTGTTTGAGACACATTGATTTCAATAAACGATATGCCCGGCGAATCCATGAAATCGCCAGTGGCATCGGCAGGTGTGAAAACAAGGGTGAGTAGGAGAAACTGGCAGCCAGCAGTGAACATGGGCCTTATCCTTAAGGGCACCCGAACAAGTCAGCGGGGCTTCTGTTTTTGCAGAAGCATGTTCATGGCCTCGGGTGGTGCTTTTTCCAACTCTGGCATCGGCGGAGACAGGCGGGCCGAAACCATTACTAGCTTCTCAACCAACCACGCTTCCTTGCTGTCGGCGCGATCAACAGGAGCACTCATAACCAGTTCGGCCAACCCAGTGTAACGGGGCAGCATCATGATTTTCACAGGCAACCGGACTGCAATACGGCCGTCACGCACAGTTGATGGGGCAAGCGGAGCCTGCTGAATACTGATCCAGGGGAATGGCGGGCCGGCAAAATCGATATCCCAAGCCGCCTTGAAGTACGTGAAAAATTCTTTGCGTACATCCTCGGAGCACCAAAACACAGGTGGTTTGGCTTCAATAAGGCATGGACTAGACGATCCATCCATTGTTCTGAAATAGAGCGCCATGGCCGGGTTATCCGGCTTCACAAGCGGTATGCGCGAACCGGGAATGGTAAGGCTGTAGGCGCGAGGAAAGTTACGTTTCTTCGGATCCATCGCATCGATGAATTCCGCGCCGGCCCTTCGCGCCATTTCCACACGGAGCGCCCGAGCTTTACCAGCGGGCTCGAGGTCGGGTGAACCGCGTCCAACTGAACTTGTGATCTGGTGCTCGCGAATTTGCCACTTTTTGAGAGGGGGCAAATTCGCCATGGAGCCATGCAGCCTGGCTCCGAGTTTGAACCGCGCCTGTGAGGTAGTCACCTCAAATTCCAAGCCTACCAAATATCCGTTATCGATATATTCCGGTTCAGTCACCGATTTCAAACGCCATTTCGCGTTGGCATCCACCTCGGAAAGTAGCTGAACAAGTGGGCTGCTCAAAAATGCCGTGTAGAGGCCTGTGCTGGTCAGATCGTTGGGCCGGTTGTGATCGACCTCAAGCTTGGCTCGCACATCGGCACGGTCGCCTTCTAAAGATGGCCTCGACCCGGGCGGGAGCGTGAACACAAAAGCTCGATCGATTTTTTCCGGATCCTGACTCGCAATCAACGCCATCCATTCATTCACAAAACCCTCGGAGCGAATGCGCAACGCAAGTACGGTGGCTCCGTGGTAAGCCCCGTACAGCATCATCGACCCTCCCGACAGGAGTAGTCCGATCCAAGCCAGATTTCGGCCGGACATCGCGCCTTGTGAGCCTGCAATCGTGCGGATGGCGACCCACCCGCACAACAAGCCCGCCAGCGGGACGAATCCAAGTCCCATATATCCGGTAGGAAGAAGAAAACTGACATCCCTGAACAGGGCAATGGCAAAGCCAAACCCCATGACAAGTGCTGTCACAGAGCCCAGTGCTAAACTGGCAACTGCCAGCAAACTCAACCGGCGGTAGCCAGAAACCATCTGATCAGAATAAAAACCGTCGGGATTATCGCTCATAATGCAAATCCACCCGGAAAACGCCCATGAAACCGTTGGTCAATCAGCGCTCAAGTCGCCCGAAATATCACCCGCCATGGCACGTCGGGCTGCTTCCTGAGCCCCCAGCACACTCTGCTTCATGGCAGTGCTGGTATCGAGCACAATCTTGCCCTGTTTGATTTCTTCAATGATCAGGCCCAAGCGATCAGGACCGCGGTAATCCACCTGCGGCCTAGCGTTGCGCATCAATTCTGCCATACGCTTCTGGATGAGAGTGGACAGCTTGAAGCGTCCACCCACCATGTTGATGAGAGCCTCTTCCTTCAGGTCGTCGTGCATGCCCAATCCTCCTTCAAAAGAGTATCATAACCAGAATCAACAAGCCTGTGTGAAGAACCTTCCCCAAATCGTGGCTAATCGGTCAATTGCTTCGACCAAATTGTCGTTGATCAAGGTGTGCTCATATTCATGGGCGCACGATAACTCCAAAGCGGCAGCTTGAAGTCGTCTGGCGATAACTTCGTCTGAGTCAGTACCGCGAAGTCGAAGCCTGTTCTCGAGTTCCTCGACCGGTAAAGCAATGAAAACAGAGCTATCAATCCGCCTCAAGTCCCGTACTTTGCGAAATCCTTGAACATCTATGGCTAGAACCGTGGCCATTCCTTGCAGTGCATTGGCGTCCACTAGCCGGGCCGGAGTGCCATAAAGGTTGCCATGAACCTCGGCGTATTCCAGAAACCCACCCTGAGCCAGTTCGCGTTCAAAATCATCACGTTCCATAAAATGATAATGAATCCCGTTCAACTCTCCCGCGCGTGGCGGCCGCGTTGTCGCTGAAACCGACTGCCGGATACGCCAGCCTGTTTTGCGGATCAAACCGGTGAGCAGCGTGGTTTTTCCCGCACCACTTGGACCCGAAAGCACAAAAAGCGGGGCAGACGTGTCACTCGACATTCTGCACCAATTCCCGAACCTGTTCCAGAATAGATTTGATGTTAACCACCCGGCGAGCGACTTCGACATCTGCCGACTTGCTGCCAATGGTGTTGGTTTCACGCAACATCTCTTGAAGCAAAAAATCAAGCTTGCGACCGGGGCAATCAGCTTCGTCCAGCAATGCGAGAAATTGGTCAAAATGGCAATTTAAACGAACCAATTCCTCGGCAATATCCAGCTTTTCCGACAGCAGTGCCACTTCCCGAACCACGTCACCACGGGAATGGTGCGGGTCGAGGCCGGCATGGGCGAGGGCTTGTTGCACTTTTTGCGTCAACCGCTCCGCATGAGATTCAACAATGCGCGGTGCGCGTTCTGATATCGCACGCACTTCCGCAATCAGCCGTTCGCGTCCCAGCACAAATTCACGCCGCATGGCCATGCCTTCCGATCGGCGCATGGTCATCAAATTGTTCATGGCCTCATCAAGAATCGTCTCTACCTGTGGCCAAATGGCAGAATTGTCGACCGAATCCCCCGCTTCTGTTGTCGTTACACCAGGCAGGGTCAACAAGGCAGCAATCAAGGATGGGTCCAATCGTCCATGTCCAAGCCGCTCGACGCGCGTTCCTAGTTGCTCGACATAGGCATCTAAAACGTCGACATTGATGCGGCCGGGTGCCAGATCGCGGTCGAAACGAATATCAATATTTACATTCACACTGCCGCGTTTCACAAACCGGCGCGCGACACGTTCAACCTCGGCTTCTCGAGCCTGAACCCAATCTGGGCCCCGCACGGTAAGCTTCAGGTGACGGTGATTGACAGAACGAACTTCCACGGCAAGCATCACGCCATTTTCATGGCGGCGCGCTTCGCCGTGGCCCGTCATGCTAATCAGCATGGCTGGGGGATGTGTCATTTTTCCGCGCCGGGGTCAACCAGGGGTGTCGGGCCGGTGGGTTCCATTACTTCGCCAATGGAAGGCTGATCCTGAACCACGGTTCGTGGCACATAAGCCACCACAAACATCACCAGCAGCAACCAAACAGCCGCAAGGCCAACGGTGTACCACGTGAGCTGGTCAGCACTTCGGCTACCAAACGCACTCTGACCGCCAGGACCACCAAAAGCGCCAGACAAACCTCCGCCCTTACCGCTTTGGATAAGAATGAAGAAAATCAGGATGACGCTCAAGAAAATGATCAAACTGTTCAGAATGAAGGTGATCCAATCCGCCCAGAGAGTTACCACCATGACATGCCCCGTGAACCATTCGTAAACCGAAGTCCTATTCTATCAAGGATGTGGCCTCGCGGAAGGCTTGATCCGCCCGGAAAGGGCACAAGTAGGGAGCGCGTGGAGTGCGGAGCATGGCTATTTCTCTGAAACTTTACTTGCCACGGGCATTACCCGCGGCATTTTTCCTGCTCCTTATATCGGCACTTCCGGGCATTTCTGGTTGTTGGTCCAAACCCGCAGAAACCAAGCAGGAACAGACCGGCGAAATCGTACTCGATGCCTGGGATGCTGCCTATTACCTCGATGGCTCCCGGGCCGGTAATGTCCATACGACTGTCCATCGGTTGCCATCCACCCCTGAGCGATTTCGCACGCGTCTCTACATGGATTTGCGCGTGAAACGGTACGGGCAAGTGGTTCCCATGCGTATGGAACAGACCACTGTTGAAGAATCTACTGGCAAGCTCGTGCGCATGGAGATTGTTCAGTACCTCGATCAAGGCAACCAGCGTGCCACCGGTACCGTTGATGGCACAGCCATGGTTATCAAAAGCCAAGGGCAAGCGGCTGAAAGGCGTGTGGAAATCCCTGAAACGGCTATTGGCCCTTGGAAGCAGAACCAGATCCTGCAAGAAAAATCCTCGGTCGCTGGCAATATCTGGAAAATGGACACTTTCGAACTGTCTTTACAGGTTCCCACCATTCTCAGGGGGCGCACGGTTGGCCTAGAAAAAACCGATATTTTGGTGGAACGCGACGGCAAACTGGTACCTGAACCTAAGGAATTGGTGCGTTGCGAAATCATTTGCGACCCGGTAACCGTCGGTGGGCAAACCACCCCGCTTCCATCTTTGGATCAGTGGGTTTCCAATAGCGAGGTGGTGCGCTCCCGGGTGGATATGCCCGGGCTTGGGCCGATCACCATGTACAGGGTGCCGGAGGCCTCTGCGCGACGCGAAGACATCTCCGGCGGAGCAGCACTACCTGACCTCGGATCGCAGACCCTTGTATTCCTTGATAGGCCCGTACCCGACATCCATAACCGCAGTGAAGTCACCTACAATTTGAATCTTCCGGGCGATGCTAATCCGCGAACATCGATCTCGCTCGATGACCGACAAATTGCCGGTCAGTTGAAAGGCTCCGAATTCGAATTGCTGGTCAAACGCGACCTAGGAACGCCTTCTCCAGCCGCAGGCCCGGCGGCGCTGACTCCGAATTTTTTCCTCGATTCCACCGACAAGGTCGTGGTGGCCATGGCCGCCACATCTTCTGGAAAAACACCGTGGGAAATTGCCGGGGCGCTGGAACGGATGGTGCACGAAAAGATGAGCACCACCAGCGGTATCGGCTTCGCCACCGCCGGTCAGGTTGCGCGCGAACTGCGCGGCGACTGCCGGCAACACGCCATGCTGCTGGCCACGCTTTGTCGGGCGCGCGGGATCCCTTCACGCACAGCCCTTGGTCTGGTTTACATCGTTGATCGCCCCACTGGTCGCCCAGCACTGGGCTTCCATATGTGGACCGAGGTCTATTGCGATGGCGCTTGGCGTGGTCTTGACGCAACTCTGGGAGAAGGTCGCATAGGCCCGGGGCATGTCAAGGTTACAGACACAACCTGGGCAGATGCCCCAAGCCTAGCCCCCCTACTACCCGTGTTGCGAGTAATGGGTCGGCTGAAGGCAACGGTCGTTTCCTTCCGATAATGGAACAGTCGAGGGATTCCAATGCTTGCCATGTGTTTGGTTTCGGTACTGTTTCCTAGCCAACCAATGGCACCTCCAACCGGAGGAGCGGTGGAATTCCGCAATGTCAGGGCAACTCTGGGGCTACTAGGCCCAGCCCGTAAAGACCAACAAAGGTTCCAGCCCGGCGAGTTGATTCTCTTCTCATTCGACCTCGTCAATCTTCAAGCCACCCCCGAGGGGCTTTGCCGCTACGCTTTAGGTGTCGAATTTCTGGATTCCAAAGGAGCCATCCTCTTCCCCAAGGAAGACATGCGCCTACGTGAATCGCAGGCACTGTGCCCACTGGGTGGCGGCCTCGTTCCAACATTTGCATTCGCCGACACCGACCCAGACCTGAAACCCGGCCAGTATATCTTTCGCATGAAAGTGACGGACCGATTGTCCGGCCGGACAGGTACTTTGGAAAAAACGTTTGAAATTGTTCCCCGATCGTTTTCCCTGATAAGGCTCAGCTGGATGTATGCCAATTCGGGAGACACCGCACCCCCACTCGGGGCACCCGGACAAAGTTTTCTGCTGACGTTTGTTGTGTCGCAATTTCAGGTCGACAGCAAAACAGGCCGCAGCGATGTGGAAGTGATGATTAAGGTGATCGATGAAGCAGGGAAAATCGTATCCATGCGCCCATTCACGGGGCAGATTTCCGTGCCAGAAGATGAAGCCCGCCGGTTTCACCTGATCCGTTTCCCATTTCAGCCCAACCGCCCCGGCCAATTCGCACTGGAGATCACAGCAACCGATAGGCTGGCACCCGGCAAGCCGGTCACCACCTCACGGGTGCCGTTCTCTGTCGTGGAATCGCGCTGATCGATCTAATCTGAAGACACCAGATTGACGGATGCCTGCCTGATTGTTCAAATATAGTTAGGTGTGGACTTGGTCGATGTTCATGCTTCCAGTTCCTCAGCAAACTGGCACCCTTCGATCGAATTCCCACCTGGAGGGTGGGATTCCAGCGCCAACCGGATGTTTGATATTGCGTGGCCTGCTCGCCATCGCCTCCGTCCGGAGAGCGTCCAGGAAGGATGTCTTTCATGCTGGTTCTGTCACGTAAAAAAGATGAAACCATCGTCATCAACGGTTCCATCAAGGTGACAATCGTTGAAATTCGTGGAGATAAGGTTCGGCTGGGTATCGAAGCTCCACGCGATGTAGTGGTTCACCGTGAGGAAGTTCTAAACGCCATTGAACAAGCACAGACTCCGCCCTTGGCAGAGTCTATTGTTTCAGAACCGTTGCCTATCCAAGTCAATTGACCGAAAAGTTGCCTAGGTGGCACAGGCATTTAACCGGCTGCGATACCACAAGCATCAAGCTCTGGGTAGAAGTCCCAGCTTGCGTGCCCGGATGCCCAATGTTTCGCGATGAATACCTAATAACTCTGCGGCGCGGGACAAATTGTTTCCCGTCCGCTCCAATGCCAATGTCATCATCCTTTTTTCTGCTTCCTCAAGGTTAAGTGAATCGTCGCTTGAACGCACAGTGGTAGTTGCCATAGGCAGGTGCTCGGGCACTATCTCGTCACCATCTGCCAAATGAAATCCAGCTTCAATTACCGATCTCAGCTGCCGAACATTGCCCGGCCATGAATACGCTTCCAGTGCCAATAAAGCCCTTGGCGATAACCGCACAACCCGATGGCACGACAAAGCCAGACGATCAAGAAAATGCTGTGCCAGCAGTCGAATATCGCCAACGCGATTTCTCAAAAGCGGAGCCTCAATAACCACCGGCGCAATGCGGTAGTAAAGGTCTTCACGAAATCGGCCTGCTGCTATCTCCACTTCCAGATTGCGATTGGTAGCGGCAATCAAGCGAACATCCACACGAAGTTCACGCCCTTTCATGGGGCGAATCACACCACTTTCGAGGGCTCTCAGCAGCTTGGCTTGGCAATCCAGCGGAAGCTCACCTACTTCATCTAGAAAAAGAGTCCCTTCATGAGCCTGTTGAAAATAGCCTGCATGCCGGGAATCCGCACCTGTAAATGCACCTTTTTCATGTCCAAACAAGTCGCTTTCGGCCCGCATATGATCGATAGACGCACAATTCACGGCAATCAGTGGGGCCAACCCCCTAGGACCTAAGCGGTGAATGGCTGCAGCAATCAACTCCTTGCCAGTTCCGCTTTCGCCACGCACCAAAACAGCCAAACCACTGACCGCTACCTTCTCGATCTTCCGTTTCAATTCCTTAATGGCCGGGCTTGTTCCGACCAATTGGTCGGTTACCCCCGATCGGGCGCGCAAGCGTTCCAAAGCAGCCGCAAGGGCTGAACGATCCCTATGGTTACTCAACCAGTGCGATGCCATTTGGGCAACAATCTGGGCAAAGTGTGTCTCGCGTTCGAGAAATTTATCTTGCTGACGGTACAGGTGAACCACACCCAAAGTACGTGGTTGGGGACCACGGCTATCAATCAATGGAACGCCAAGGCTGTCGTGAACGCGCCTGAGACTTTCACTGATATCGCCTTCCGTTCCAACAGATGCCTGCCAGACAGGTTTCAGTTCCGTGAGTACCCGGCGGTTCAACTCACGGCTTAAAAAACTGTTCCCAGCGAGGTTTTCGGGATATTGAGCTCGAACACGCAATTCTTCAGCTTCATTTCCCAGAAAACCCGTCCATGTGGCACGGCAATGCTTATGAAGAACATTCAGCGTGAGTTCTACCATCGATTCCGCATCGGTGATCAATTCGAGCCGGTCAAGATATTCAACCAGACCTGCCAATGCCTCCGCTTTCGTCCGCGATGAACCTCCAGGCCCGGTTTCAATTTCGAGCAGAACCGACGTGGTTCCAAGGGTAAGGGTGTGGCGCGCTCCAAGCACCATCTCGCCTGTCAGCTGCAAGCCATCCACCAAAATAGGGTTGGTTGTGCTCAGGTTGTGCAGAACCCACTCATCGCCTCTGGGCGAGATCTCCGCATGGCGACGGCTGACTTGATCATCGACAAACACCAAATCACTATCTGGATGACGGCCAAGGCGAATGATCTGGGAGGTTTGACACTCTAACCTCTCGGGCCGCATGCCTGAATTCCTGCCGTGGCAGAGCAGGCGACGCATGGGGTTTCCGAGATTTTTATCAGCCGATAGTTCCACAAGCACCAACCTCCCTCGACCGCGGCGATGGTAGCCGTTAAGATCCTACACCAAGGCCCCTTAGCCAAGCGGTAAGGCCGCGGATTGCAAATCCGCTACCCCCGGTTCGAATCCGGGAGGGGCCTCTTTTCATTCTTCAAGCACCAAGTCGTGCCATCCTCTTTTAATCATCAGACTCGACGTCGTCTCATTTTTCTTCTCACCCTCTCTGCCCGCAAACATCCCTCGAACTGCTTAATCCAATTCTGTTGGATAAATGAAAATTGATAATCGATCGAATTTTCATCAATCACCATGCTGGACACTTTAATTTCAGCCGATTAGACTCACGGAGTCTCATACTTTTTATCATATCTTCACGGAGTTTGAGTCATGCCTCTCCCTCTTAAGGGACCAGGGCATCGATCTAGGGGTGCGTTTACCCTGATCGAATTGCTTGTGGTCATTGCCATTATTGCCGTTCTTATCGGCCTGCTGGTTCCTGCCGTCCAGAAGGTTCGCGAAGCAGCTAACCGTATGCAATGCGCGAACAATTTAAAACAGATGGGCATTGCCTTCCAAAGCCACCACGACAGCGTTGGGCGCCTTCCAAGCGGTGGTAATGGCTGGACAGATCCACCCACTTTTATTGGTGTTGGCAGCCCTGCCACCGGTTCGAGCCAACTCAGCGGCTGGGGCTTTCAGATCCTTCCTTATCTTGAACAAGACGCCGTATGGAAAGGCGGCGGAGGCACCACAGTAGCCTTGTGCCAGCAGAATGCCATTTCCGCAGTCATTAAAACCTACTTCTGCCCTAGCCGCCGCGCGCCAGCAGCATTGCCAGCACAAGGCAACTGGTACGCGCCTGCTGGCACTTTTGGGCATGGTCCTACCGACTATGCCAGCAGTTGCGGTACAGGCAATGATGGAGTGGTATGCTACGGCCCATCAGGCCGCAAAATCAGCGACATTACAGATGGAACCAGCAACACGATGGTGCTGGGCGATAAGCGTATGGATCTGGCCAACGTGGGTGGCTACCAAAGCGACGATAACGAAGGATACTCTTCGGGGTGGGACTGGGATGTTGTCCGCCCTTCGAACGTGGTTCCCTTGGCTGACCGCAAATCCGGAGTCAACAGTGGCGAAAATCGTTTTGGTAGCAGCCACTCCAGCGGATTGAATGTTGCCATGGCAGATGGTTCCACTCGCTTTGTGACCTTCTCCGTCTCTCAAGCAGCTTTCCAAGCTATTGGGACATGCAATGGGGGCGAAGTGGCCAATCTGCCCTGATTGGTTGACATCGCCACTGTTTCATTTCCTTCAAGAGGCTCCCGAATTGCTGCGGGAGCCTCTCGCTTCAGGAGCATCATATCATGCGATTCTGCTTGAGCTTATTCCTAGTACTGCCGCTGGCCTTCCTTGTTGGTTTAACTGGATGCGGGGCGCCCGAGGCCAAGCGCGTCAAGGTTTCCGGAAGCATAACTATGGGCGGAAAACCAATGACCGGACTGCCCCCGGGTGTGAGGCCCATGGTTCGATTCGAACCGGAAGGCAAAAACGATCCGGTGTTAGCCAAGGTCGAAGATGGCGGCGCCTTTTCAATCGAAGTGATCCCTGGCAAATACAAAATCACAGGGTCTTCGGGAATGTTTCCTTTGGGAGCTCCCAAAGGATCTAAAGACAAAGATTTGGTTATCTCAAAGGACATCCAGAGCGATATGTCCGATCTGACCATGGACTTGCAAAAGTAATCTGGCGGGTTAACGCGACCTGCGAGTGGCCACAAGGGCGGCGAGATAGCCTCCCTTGAAACCACCATCGATATTCACAACAGCAACGCCGGCGGAACATGCATTGAGCATCGTCAACAGGGCAGCCATGCCCTGAAACGATGCGCCGTACCCAAGACTTGTTGGAACAGCAAATACCGGGCAAGCCACCAAACCGCCCACAACGCTAGGCAAGGCGCCGTCCATCCCTGCAACCACCACAACGGCATCAGCATCGGTCAGGCGGGGCAGCACAGCAATTAAACGATGCAAACCAGCGACGCCAACATCGGCAATAAGTTCCGCTGAGGTTCCCAACGCCTGCGCGGTCACTAAAGCTTCCCGGGCCACGGGAAGGTCACCGGTGCCTGCCGTCAAGATGACGACCCGCCCCACCGGTGATTTGGGCTGCCCGGCTGGCAACCAGAAGGTGCGGGCAACAGAATCGTGTACGCCAAGTGGAAGAGCTTCAAGAAGAGGCCCGGCAGCATCGCTTGGAAGACGGGTTACCAGACAGTTCTGGCCGGCTGCATTGAGTCTGGTTGCGGTACCGACAATCCATTCCGCTGTTTTGCCCTGCCCCAGAATGACTTCGGGAAAGCCACAGCGTGCCTGACGGGCTAGGTCAAGACGGGCGTAACCGAGTTCTGCCGTGTTACCACCCGATTCTACAAGCCCCAGTACAGCTGCAGCATCCAGCGTGCCGCTACGAAATTGCTCCAAAGCTTCCAGCAACTGATGGCGGTCAATCATGGGCTATTACCGTTACAAAATAGGTTTTCATGCTGCAATTTCACGAATCGCACCCAGAAGAGTGTCGATCTGCTCTTCGGTATTAAATGGACCAGGGCTGACTCGCAGCAACCCCTCGGGGTAGCTGCCCAAAGCCTTGTGAACGTAAGGGGCACAATGAAGACCTGGCCTCACCGCAATATCAAATGCCTGATCGAGAATCCCACCAAGTTCGGTTGCGGGCAATGTTTCAAGACGAAAAGGGATTGTGGCCACACGGCGGGTCCAGTCGTCGATACCAAAGACTTCAATGCCCGGAATACCACGAAGGCCAGCAACAAGCCTCTGGGACAATGCGACCTCATGATGGTGGATTTTATCGACACCGAATTCGGTGAGCCATTTCAAGCCGGCGGACAATCCAGCGGCACCCAGCACATTTGGGGTGCCGCCTTCCAAATAGTAAGGCATCAGCGTCGGCTGGGTCTCACTGGAAGAATCGCCTCCCGTGCCTCCCTCGCGCCATGGACGCAGGTTGATGCCGGGCGCCACATAAAGAGATCCGGTACCTACAGGACCGAATAATCCTTTGTGGCCTGCCAATGCCAAAAGGTCGATATTTGCAGCGGCAACATTGATTGGAAGCACGCCCGCGGTCTGTGCGGCGTCCACAAGAAAGGTTGCGCCACGTGAACGAGCCAGCGCACCAATGGCTGCAATTGGCTGTACCGTACCCAAGACATTGCTGGCGTGGGTAAGGGCTACCAATTTGGTCGGCCGTTCCAAAGCCTTTTCAAGATCCTCGAGCCTAAGAGTACCATCGCGGTCAGCTTCAATCCGGGTCAGGCTGATAAGCCCAGCTTTTTCCATCGCGCGCAGCGGCCGACTGATGGAATTATGTTCCAAGTTCGTTGTAATTATGTGATCGCCTTGAGCAACAAGGCCCTTGATTGCAATGTTCAGCGCATCGGTACAATTCAGCGTGAGGATCCACCGTTCGGGCGACGATCCACCAAAAAACTGATTCAGCCGGTGCCGGGTGTCATCAAGCACCCTTTCGGCAGCCAACGACATGCGGTGGCCAGCGCGCCCGGGGTTTGCCATTTCGGATCGTGCAAAATGATCCAACGCCCTGTAAACCACCTCGGGCTTGGGGTGGGTGGTTGCCGCATTGTCGAGGTAGATCGTCATGTGAAAGTAGGATCGTCAGGAATGGTCAGTGCCCGATGTATCGGGCGTAAAGTGCCAAGGCCCGATCTTCCTCGGGTGTACCCTTAATGATAGCGCGGCCATCGGGGAACACGGTGAATTCGCAGTCGTCGGCACTGAATCTCAGCAAGAATCTGGTCAGGTGCACTTCGGTCTGACCACGGATAGTGGTGGCGAGTGATGCCAAGTCCAGCTGGCCTGGAGTTGCTGGAACCACTTGAACGGCATTCCTGCCGCATAGACTGGTGGTCTGAACGCCCTGATTACCTTCCAGCCACTCAAAATTTCTTTGTTTGCAGCAAGGGCAGTCACGCACTTCCAGCAAGCGGGAGATTTTGATCTTCCGCAGAACGTTGTCCCAGCAATCCACGTAGGCCAGATCCCGGTTGATGGCTTCAGGCTTTCCACCGAGAATTTTCATGGCTTCAGTGGCCTGAAAACTGGCAATGATGGAAATGATGGGGCCCAAGACCCCGGCGGTATCGCAGGTAGCCGCCTCACCCGGGCCGGGAGCAGCCTCGAACACGCATCGCAGGCAGGGGGTCTTGCCGGGGATGATGGTCATGGTCTGGCCATGGCTACCAATGCATCCGCCATGAACCCACGGCTTGTTGTCGCGAACGCAGATATCATTGATAAGATAACGAATCTCAAAATTGTCGGACCCGTCGAGAATCATGTCCACGTCAGCGGAAAGAGCGCCGATATTGGATCGGTCGATGTGAGCCACAACCGGTTCGATCACCACTTCGGAATTGATTGCGCGCAGCTTGATAGCGGCGGCTTCCGCCTTGGGAAGGTGAGATGCCACATCGGCTTCATCGAACAAAACCTGACGCTGCAGGTTGCTTGATTCAACAAAGTCACGGTCCACCAAACGGACAAAACCAATACCAGCTCTCACAAGCGTATTGGCCAACACCGTGCCAAGGGCACCAACACCGCACAACAACACGCGCGAGGCCAAAAGCTTTTCCTGCCCGGCACGGCCGAGCTCGCCAAAGCGCATCTGCCTGCTGTACCGTTCAAGCCTGTCTGAAGATCCGGTCATTCCGCCCCTCCGGAGCTGATCGACTCCGCAAAATAATCCACGAATTCCGCCATGCCTGCCGGCCAGTCGGGTCCGCTAACGTGTCCACGTAGCGTTTTGAGATCTTCAAGAACCCGAGCGCGTCGAGTCGGATCGAGGCGGGTCAAAACGGTGAGAATACGATCAATGACAGCGTCTGCCGCATCCGGGTGGACCAGATCGTCTTCTGAACCGCTGAGAAATACGACCGATTCAAGTACCGCTATCAACATGGGGTCGATACCGAGATCCTCGGGGATCTCCGGCAAGGAAGCCATGCCTTCCGGTTCGTTGAATTCTTCGTCCCCACCGTCCCCCTCATCTTCATCTTCGTCGTGCTGATGACGATGAATGGAAACAGGCTTGTGAGCCTTGTTGTCGTCGGGGTGGTTGCCGCCTGATTTCTTGCCGCCCATTGGCGACCTCCCCTCAACCCCCGCCAACGGCGGGAATAATGGCCAGATTGTCGCCGGTCTTAAGGGCCGTCGCAAAGCGATCGTCCAGATAGCGGATATCTTCATCGTTAAGATAAACGTTGACAAATGGCCGCAAGGCACCATTCAGGTAAAGGCGGGCCTGCAAACCGGGTTCCGCCAGAACAAGGGCTTCAAGCGCCTTTTCAACGGTCTCGGCTTCAACAGACACCACATCACGGCCACCCGCATGGGGCCTCAAAGGCGGTGGAATTTGAATTGCTACCATCATGGTCGTTTGTCCTTAAATCCACTCAAAATTACGGCTTACACTAAAACCTTATCGCGCTTCCGAACCATTTGCGTGGTATTCGGAACCAAAAGTGCCTGGAAATCAGCCATGGTCGGGTTGATCACAGCCGGAGCTTCCAGAATGTCCGCCGCGGCATCCTGCGTCTTCAGGCCATTACCAGTAATACAAATCACAGTTTCGTCGTCGCGACCGATGCGCCCTTGCTGAACCAACTTGCGCGCGACTGCTACCGTCACCCCGCCAGCAGTTTCAGCAAAAACACCTTCAGTTTCGGCAAGCAGAAGCATGGATTCACGGATCTCATCGTCGGAGACATCTGCCGCCCAACCGCCACTTTCGCGGATAAGTTTGATGGCGAAGAAACCGTCGGCAGGATCGCCAATGGCCAGCGACTTGCAGATGGTATCAGGTTTCTTGACTGGGCGGTGCTGGTTCAAACCAAGCTGAACAGCGCCAGCAATCGGGTTGCACCCGGTAGCCTGCGCGCCATGGAACGAAGTCTCAGGGGTGTCGATAAGACCAGTGATCTTCAATTCTTGGAAGGCCTTATTGATTTTACCAATCAAGGCACCACCCGCCATCGGGGCGACAACGTGCCGTGGCGTGCGCCACCCCAACTGCTGGGCAATTTCAAAACCCATGGTTTTGGAACCTTCGGCATAAAACGGCCGGAGGTTGATATTCACAAAGCCCCAACCATGGTGAAACGCGATTTGGGTACACAGACGATTCACTTCGTCGTATGTGCCACGCACGCCAACCACCGTGGCGCCGTAAACACTGGTGCCGAGAATTTTGGCTCTTTCCAGATCGGAGGGCACCAAAATAAAACTCGTCAGCCCTGCTGCCGCCGCGTTGGCCGCGACGCTGTTGGCAAGGTTTCCCGTGCTGGCGCAACCCACAATTTTAAGGCCGAATTCTTTGGCTTTCGACAAGGCTACCGATACCACCCGATCCTTGAATGACAGGGTTGGAAAGTTCACGGCATCGTTCTTGATCCACAAATTTGTCAGGCCCAAAGCCTTGGCCAAACGGTTAGCGCGAATGAGCGGTGTGCCGCCAGTATGAACTCCCACGGTGGGGTCGTTATCCAAGGGCAGGTATTCCCGCCAGCGCCACATGGTGTGTGGGCGAGCTTCCAGACGTTCGCGGCTTACTTCGGCCGCAATTCCCGCGTAATTGTAATCGATTTCCAGCGGGCCAAAATCGTCTTCGCAGAAGTTCGTCGTGCTGACGGGCCAAAGCTTGCCGCACACCCGACACTTCATGCCTGTGGCAAAACCACGACCGGAATCACACTGCTGCGCAACTGTCATTGTGCCAAACCCCCTGAAGCAGCACCCTTGGGTACGGTCCGGGAGGCGTCTAACACCAGAAATTGGATCGGGCCAACAGCCCAATCATAGAAGAATAGAACACCGGCTTACGCCGCAGTCTTATCTCCCCCGGTCGCCCGGGCAGGAATTAGCACCAGCATCTTCGCAGGCTATTGAAAACCTACTCCGACCGGTTGCTGTGGCTTCGCAGGGCCTGACCCTCTGCCACTCTGGATAAGATACCCACCAGATTGTCATGTTTAGATTAACGTCCGGCTGGAACGGAGGCAATCCTGCGCAACGGTTTTTTCACCAAACTCGCGCCAGCAACAAAACGATTGCACCGAAAAGGAAAAAACAGCAGGTCAGAAGGCCTATCAGCACCCATTTTTCCCAAGCTGCCATGCTCGATTGATCTGCGCTTACCGGTACCGCCACAGGCAGTGGCGCTTTTAAGGGCGGAATGTCTGTCCATGACACTGTTTCTGCGGAAGTCCAACCTGCCGGTAGAAACTGCGTTGTCTGGATTTCCGACTCCGGTCCATGAGGATCTCGTAGCACCAATTCCTCTACATCCGTTACTTCACCGGGACGGTGAATCTGGAGTTCTTCCAGAACTGCCCGAATGGAATCGCCATTGGGAGGTTCCGGAAAAAAACCGCGCGAATCAGCAGCCAGCAGTTCCAGATCCGCCGCCAGAATTTTCGCCGAACCAAACCTTTCCGCGGGATTTTTGCTCATCAACGTGCGCACTAACTGACAAAATCGCTCGGGAACCTCCGGCACAATATCGCGGACCCTCGGAATGGGCTGATTCCGGTGCGCGGCCATCCGCTCCTTGCTGGTTCCCCCCGTTGGAAATGGTGTTTTTCCTGTTAACGCGAAAAATAAGGTGCAACCCAGCGCGTACAGATCAGCCCGACCATCTACAGCAGACGAATCGAGCGTTTGTTCCGGGGCAATAAAATCCATACTGCCAACGATGTAACCGGGGCCACCGACCACATCGAGCGGCACATCTTTTTCGCCTTTCAAAAACGCCAAGCCCAGATCAATCACCACGGCGCGGCCTGATGGGGCCACCAGAATATTGCTGGGTTTTAGATCGCGGTGAACAATACCGCTTTCATGCAAGGCACCCAGGGCGCGGGCCACTTCGGCACCCAGACGCGCAGCGCGTGGCGCATCGAATGGCCCACGCTCATTCACCATCCGGTATAGGCTTTGTCCGGGAACATATTCCAAGGCCATGTAATGAATACCGGCTTCCTCGCCGTGCGTTACATAGTTGCAGAGTCCCGAATGGTGTACAGCGCTCAGATGAAGCTGGCATTCCCTGAGAAACCGAGCCAAATGCCTCGATTCCTGCGCCTGTACTGGAGGAAGAACTTTCACTGCAACAAGCTCATGGCTAGCACCAACATCCCGAGCCAGGTACACGGTGGCCATGCCGCCTCGTGCAATAGGAGCCAGTAGGGCATATGGGCCAAGCCTGAGGCCCCGTGTTACCCCCATCATCAATTTGCCTGCTTGAAAGCGCGTCAGCGCCCCACGTTCTGTCAAAGCGTCTGACAAGCGGCGCGTATCATCCCGAAATGATGCGGGTACTTTGAGCAGGGCTTGCCTGAGTTCTTCACGCTCCATCAGCCTGCTTTTCACAATCGCTGCAAGGAAACGCTGCGGATGAACCACACCTGAACCCGAAGGTTCGGCTGGTCGGTTGCGATCAGGCGCACCGCCACCGCTGCTCAAGTAAGAACTCCGACAGGATCAGATCCATCCATGGATCACAAGAAGATGATTCCAACCCACCATAACATGCCGAAACTTCAGGCAATGTCCTTACCGCGAATCTTCGCGCTCAATCTGGTCCGCAACTGCGACTCAATGCGGGTATGGGCCTGCTCCACTTCCTTGTCGGTCAATGTTCGGTCCAAGGCCTGATAATCAAGGGCATAGGCCAGGCTCTTGAACCCTTCTCCCAATGGATCTCCGCGGTAAAGGTCGAACAATCTGACCGCGGCAAGCAGCGGTGCACCCGACTCACGGAGTATCGACTCTACCTCGCCTGCCGCACATGCTTCCTTCACAACCACTGCCAAGTCGCGGCGTGCCGCAGGAAATCGGGGAATAGCCGATGCCCGGAATGTGGATTGGTAAAGCGTTTCAAGAACACTCGCGTCAAACTCAGCCACCAAAATACGGTTGGGGGTTTCACCCAACGCTACTGCTCGGCGAGGATGGAGCTCACCGATCACGCCGATTTCAACGCCACCTGCACCAGTCACCAAAGCCTGCTTACCCGGATGCAAAGCCTCGTGGTTTCCCTGCACAAACCGAACCGCGCCAACACGCAAGGCTGCAAGCAGGCTCTCAGCAACACCTTTCAGGTCGTAAAAATCCATTACCGCTGGAGCTGCGCCGTGAGCTGATTCAGCAGACCGCAACCCCGACAACGCAATGGCCAAACGCCGTGCCTCACGTGGGAATCGCTGGCCAGATACAGGCAAAAATGCTGTTCCCAGCTCAAATATCTTGACACTTTCACCACGGGCAGCATTGGACTGCGCCGCTGCCACGAGACTCGCCAACACGCTTCTGCGCATAATGGCACGTTCAGGGCTGATAGGATTGGCCAACGATACGGAAGCCCCGTCTGATTGGTCACCAAGAATCACACGTTCCGCATCTGCTGATGTAAGCGCGTAGGAAATCACCTCGCGCAGGCCCAAGCCTGCCAAGGCGTCTTTCAACCTGTCTTCAAATACTTGCCTTAAGTTCACCCGAGGAGGCGGCGGTGCCTCGGCTGGAAGGCGTGGTTGCAGATTGCCGTACCCGTACAAGCGCACAACATCCTCAACGATATCATGCAAGCCTTCCTGAACATCGAGGCGGTGCCAAGGAATGCGCACGGTCAGGCCACTGGAATCTTCCGCCACAATTTCAAATTCGAGTGCCGACAATATGGATCGGGTTCTATCGCGCGGGATTTCCGCTCCGGCCAATCGTGTGGCCAATGCCCAGTCGTATCGCGCAGTGCGCGGCAACTCGGGCACGGGATGACAGTCTACGGGAGCAGACACCGCAATGGCCCCGCGCTCGATGAACAATCGCGCCGCGCGGCCCAAACCATGGGCTGCCAAAACCGGCGTCACACCACGGGTGTAACGCGTGGCAGCTTCACTGAAGAGGTTCAAAGCCCGCGACGTTTTGCGCACCACAACCGCATCGAATTGCGCCGACTCCAAAAATAGCCGGCGCGTGCCGGCATCCACTTCGGTTTCAGAACCGCCCATGACGCCAGCCAAGGCGATCGGCCCCTTGGCATCAGCAATCACCAGCATATCGGAATTAAGTGTTCGAACATTGCCATCGAGCGTGCGCAAGGTTTCTTCTGCCCGAGCGAAACGAACCTCGATGGCAACGGGTTTTCCATCGGCGCGGGCCTCGAGTTTGTCGAGGTCGAACGCGTGGAGTGGCTGGCCCTGTTCAAGCATCACAAAATTAGTGATGTCCACCGCGCTACTGACCGGGCGCATACCGGACTGAGTCAGTAATCGCCGAACTCGCTCCGGCGACACCCCGCCGGGAAACCCTTCAATAACTATGCCCATATAACGACGGCAAGCCTCGGGCGCCGCAATGACAACCTCAACGGGGCATGTCCCGGTGGAAGCAGGGATCGTGGTATCGGGTTCACGCACTCTTGCCCCTGTAAGGGCTGCTACTTCCCGAGCCAGTCCGGTTAGCGCCAAGCAACGCGCCATATTCGGAAGGATGTCGATTTCCAGAATGACATCGCCCAAGGCATCGGCAGCTGGTGTACCCTCGGTGGCTGTGCCTGAATCAAGAAACAAGAGGCCATCGTGGTCTTCCGATAAACCAAGCTCGTAAGCGGAACAAAGCATGGCATCGCTGGGGACACCGCGAATAGTGGTTGGCTTTAGTTCTTTGAGGACTTTTTCCTTGCTGTGACCATCAATGACCTTGGCACCAGAAAGGGCCAGCACACACCATTGGCCTGAGTCGCCTGCCGCAATGTTGGGAGCACCTGTCACCAGTGCCATCTCCCTGCCGTTCCCGTAGGCAACCCGGGGCAATTTTAATTTGTCGGCATCGGGATGACGGTCTACACCCACAATCCTGCCAATGACGATACGTTCACGGTCCCAAGCAGGTCCCGGATCATCGAGGCGCAATCCGGTAAAAGGCTCCACGCCAACGGTGCGGGCAGAACCAACCTCAAGCCCGGCAACGGACAGCATGGCTGCCAGTTCAACTACGGGAGGAAGGTCAACGTAGTCCGCCAGCCAACGTGTCGAGACGTGCATGGTCAGGTCCCGCCCGGCTTCGGGCATTCAACAAGATTAAAACGAGCGTAAAAAGCGAAGGTCACCGGACCAGAATGCCCGGATATCCTCGATGCCGTAAAGAAGCATATTGATGCGTTCCACACCGAGGCCAAAAGCAAATCCAGCATGTTTGTCGGGATCGTATCCGCCATTTCGCAGCACAACAGGGTGAACCATTCCTGCGCCCAAGATCTCTAGCCAGCCACTGCGCTTGCACACAGGGCACCCCTTGGCAGAACAGAGGATGCAATCCATATCCACTTCGATACTTGGTTCCGTGAACGGGAAATAACTAGATCTGACACGAACCTTGCGGTCGGGGCCAAAAAGCCGACGGATAAAGGCTTCCAAAGTTCCCAGCAGATCGGTCAGGCCGATATTCTCACCAAGGCAGAGACCTTCAACCTGATGAAACATGATTTCACTACGGGCTGTAATCTGCTCGTAGCGATAAACCAGTCCGGGAAGAACCACGCGCAGTGGGTTGGGAGCACGCTCACGCATGGCGTGGATTTGGCCAGGAGATGTGTGTGTGCGCAGCACCAAGCCCGGATCTGTTGTGTGGAATGTGTCCCACATATCGCGGGCGGGGTGGTGAGGCGGCATGTTGAGCATGCCGAAATTGGTTTCGTCGTCCTCAACCTCGCGGCTATGGTAAACCTCATATCCGAGTTCACCGAATGCCGCCAAAATTCGGCGCATAGTGATCGTGGCAGGGTGCAAACTACCTGATTCCCATGGCTTGCCAGGCAAAGTGGGATCGAGTTGCTCGGTAGCAATGGAAAGCTCAAGGGCATGCTCTTTGGCAAGAGCCTGAGCCTTAGCAAATGCAGCTGAAAGAATTTCCTTGAGCTTGTTCACCGCTTGCCCGTAAGCTTTTCGCTCGGGGCCGGGCAGCTCTGTCAATTTTTTCAATGCCAACGGAACTAAGCCGGTTTTTCCAAACCAGCGCTGATTCCATGCAATAAGAGATTGTTCATCAGAAGAGGTGGCAAGTTCTGCCACCCCTTGTGCTTCAAGCTGC
>Ga0209598_10001242_pt1 | contig 20912 bp, 32 predicted proteins | sample M_140807_EF_Meta_FD_187317 | JGI IMG/M metagenome (GOLD analysis project Ga0209598, IMG submission 187317) | Freshwater microbial communities from Lake Montjoie, Canada to study carbon cycling - M_140807_EF_MetaG (SPAdes) (version 2) | ecosystem: Environmental > Aquatic > Freshwater > Lake...
CTTGGTCCGACGTCCACCTGGTGACGGACTCGGTGCTGAAGGGGTTCGCAACCGGCGCCCAGGTCGACTAGGAAACTTCGATGGGAGCGCTGCTACGTTGGCGGGGCACCGTTCCAAACGGCTGCCCGGCCAGATCCTCGATATCAGCAACCCGAATTCAATAAGTCGCCAGTTCCGCCTGCCCACCGATTGTGAACCATTTTCCCGAAATCAGAAAAGCTAGAGCACACCCAAGAACGTGACGTGACGCGAAGTCGCTGGAAGTCGTCGACACTTCAGAATCCCCATGATCTGAGCCCATCTTGACTCTAATTAGGGCCACGGTGATCCCGGGTGAGGTGGACAAGAGCGGGGTAAAGCAGCCCGCACCTGGGCTTCACGGCGATTGGCGGCGGCTGAAAGCATCCAAGATGGCGAAGCCGACTGACGGAAGTTCGATGCCGGGCAGTCTGCTCAATCCCTGACAGCGACTTTTCCTGCCGGTCCAACTGGTTCGCGCCCGTCTGTTACGTGCGAAGTTTGCCATGAACCGCCAAACTAGTGGGTTCCGCGGCGGTTTATGAGTCGTTCTGAGAAACGAGACGCGTATCTTTGCCCGCTGCGGACGCTCCAGGCACGGCCTGACGATGCCGGCAGGGCTCAGCACTACGCATCTGAAACCTTGCGGTGTCGTTCAACACTGGCACCGGACCACCTTCGCTTTCGATTAGGTTGGCTTCACTCCCAACCCGCCATCCTGGAAGAGTGGGTGGGATCTGGCGATTAGCGTCACCCAAAAGACATCGCGCAAAGTCGATGACATGCACACTCCAGTTCCCGGCGGTACGTCCAATCCGCAACCTTGGGTCGAACCGCCGCACCTTACCCTGAAGCGGGGACTGACTAGTGGAGTGCCCATCGATCCCATTTAAACGCCCAAAGTGTGAAGCGACAATCAAATCGGCCCTTGACGCAAAGACTGGCGCGAACAGCAATGCAAATCCAGTGGCATGGTAGACAAACGTTCCGTCAGCCGGCCCAAACCCTCAGAGGCCCGGTCGACACAAATCACCACCGGCTCTTCGCAAAACGCGCGGGATCCAACCAGCATCCCCCTGCATGTCATTTCGCGGGACCGCGAATCGGGGCACGTGAATACAGTGAAGTCAACGCCGGACATGTCGGCTAGCTCCTGCCAATGCGAAATCCAATCGCTTGTTGGCAATCCGATCGTATTGGCCACGGACCTGGCCCTCTCATCTGAGCGAGAGTGGATACCCGACAAACCAAGTTGGTCCGGCAATCTGGAGATATTTTTCGCAGGTGCTGTCACTCAATATTCACCATTACTTACTGTCCCCATCCGCTAAACGGCACACATGGCGCCGTTTTCCCCTCGGAAGTTGCTAGCCACCAGTGGTTCCAGCACAAACCCGATGCTAGGATAAACCTATCGTAGGCAACCACCAGTCAGTTGCACTGGTGCGACCCCAGACAATCTTTGCGAAGGAGACCCAAAATGGGCGACAAAAATCCGAAGAATGCTCAAAAGAAAGATTCTCAGAAGAAAGACGCAAAAAAGAAGTAAGCCACTCACGCTCAAGTGAACCGGGACCCGCGGGGTGGGACGCTGCAAGTGCTGACAGGCACAGCAACGTCCCGCCCCGTGTTTGTCATAAGGGGATGCGCCTCTCCATCAGTCGAGTCTCCAGATGTCAAGCGAAACAGGCTCGCTACCACATCAACGAAGCGCGTTCGTGAGAATAGTGCGTGTACGCTTCAGTCAGCATCACGCCAGGAGGCAACTGTCATCCCCGACGTACAAGCCGTGATTGTCACTCTGATCTCGTTCGCGATTGGAATCACCGTCCACGAATTCAGCCACACCGCAGCAGCGCTCTTGCTCGGAGATAAGACTGCGACGCGTGCCGGACGCCTAACGCTCAATCCCCTGAAGCATCTGGACCCGTTCGGCACTCTGTTACTGCTACTCGCCTCCGTCAGCGGGGGTCCAGGATTCGGTTGGGGCAAGCCGGTGCCTGTCAACGGCTACGCGTTGGCGGGGGGGCGTCGGGGCATGGCACTTGTGTCAGCAGCCGGCCCGGCGTCAAACCTCCTCATGGCAATCATTTGCGCCCTCGGTGCCCAGCACCTCCCCGACATCCCTGGGACCGCCGGCGAAATAGCAACCAAAGTCATTGAGACGTCATTCTTTCTGAACATCGGTTTGGCGGCGTTCAACCTGCTTCCGCTTCCCCCTCTAGATGGGTTCGCTGTGGCCACCGGCTTGCTGCCGGCACGCATGGCAAATCAACTCGGACGGATTGAACAGTTCGGACCAGGCATCCTGTTGCTTTTGGTGTTCGCCCCATCAATCATCCGCATCGACATCCTCGGCCTGATAATCGGCCCAATCCGTCGCGTTCTGATCATCGCTGCGCTATGGATATCGGGCATCGGTTGAAGCCCGACGCCGCACCACAAAACAAACAGGGGCGACACGCTTCCGTGTCGCCCCTGTCGCAAGGTGCCGTAGCTAAACGGTTCTCAGCGCTTGGTGTACTGCGGTGCCTTACGTGCACGCTTCAAACCAGGCTTCTTCCGCTCCTTGACCCGCGCATCCCGGGTCAACAAGCCATCTGCCCGCAGGGGCTTGCGATGCGTCTCGTCAGAGACCAGAAGGGCACGAGCGATACCGAGCGAAATCGCATCAGCTTGGCCAGAAATGCCACCGCCCAACACCTTGACGACAATGTTGAATCGCGCCAACGCATCAACGGCGCGCAGCGGCTCACGAACGGTCGTCACCAACGTCTCACGACCGAAGTAATCAAGCGCCTGACGACCATTGACGACGATCTGACCATCACCGGGATACAGGCGAACTCGGGCAACCGCGCACTTGCGACGCCCAAGGCCATAGTAGTACTGCTGAGTGCTAGCAATCATTGCGGTCACGCCTCACTTCCGCCGATGATCGCCGGGGTCAATTCCCACGACAGCGGCTGCTGGCTCGAGTGCGGATGCTCACCATGCGCATACACCTTGAGCTTGCGGATCATCTGATGCCCCAGATTACCCTTGGGCAACATTCCCCGAACCGCCTTCTCGATAACTCGATCAGGATGACGTCCGAGCAACTGGCGAAGGGTCTCGGTTCGGAAACCACCCGGATATCCACTATGCCGGGCGTAAACCTTGCTATCCAGCCGGTTACCAGTCACACGCACCTTCGATGCGTTGATCACGATGACATAGTCGCCACCGTCCATGTGAGGGGCGAACGTGGGCTTATCCTTGCCCCTAATCTTGCCGGCAACGGCCGTTGCAAGGCGCCCCAGAACCAGGCCCTCGGCATCAACCAGCCACCACTTGTGCTCCAGCTCGGAAGCTTTCGGTGAATACGTCTTCATCCAACTCGCTCTTGATCTACGATCCCGGCGATGCCCGGTATCTCGGTGACAGACGGGTCCCGTCGTACGCCACGTGAACCAGACACAGGCCATGGGGCGGGGCCGCCGGGCCGACAAGTCCCTTCGAAGGCACCACCAGCAACGTATCCATCACGTCCGGTGCCACACGAAGATGCCCAACGCGCACCAAGGTCCCGACCAACCGACGCATCATGTGACGAAGGAAGGCATTAGCCTCAACTTCGATCACCACGATAGACGCGGCAGGCTCACAGTGCGGGTCACACTGCCTTGAAGTGTGCCATATTTCGCCAGGAACGGCACGCCCCACCGAGGGATCCGGTGCCGCATCGGAACTACAAACTGCCCCAGTTACTGGAACACCAGTAATCGAAGCATGCGCCCTGAGAACAACCCGCCGCGTCGGATCAGAACCTACACGCACTCCAAAAGCCGCGAAGTCATGGCTACCGACAATGCGACCTAGTGCCTCATTCATTGCAATGACACTAAGCGGACGGCGGACGTTCCAAGCTGATCGACGGTTCGTTGGCAAACCGACCACCGAGTTCTCGATGGTGTACTGGTAACAACGGCTCGTCGCACTGAACCGGGCGTGAAAATCGGCACTAACTGGCTCAATCATCAGAACCCGAAGGTCAGGAGGCAGCCGGGAGTTCAACGCCGAAATCATCCCCGTGCCCCGTAACGCACACGGCACCGGCAGGTCAAAATGGACCACCTGGCCAGAAGCATGAACACCACGATCGGTTCGACCCGCGCCAACCACTCTGACGGCGTACCCAGTCGCAAGCAAGACCGCATGCTCGAACGCGGCCTGCACCGTTCTGACAGGTCCCCCCACGTGCTCCTGCGCCTGAAAACCTGCAAATTCCGTACCGTCATACGCCACAACGGCTCGGAACCTCTGCAACATTTCGTCAGGGTTCATGCTTGGGTTCACACAGCACGCAATCCACGTCCGCCAAATAGTGGAGCCCCCGAGGTATCCCGGGGGCTGCGGATCTTCGCATCGACACTCCCGAGTATGGCTACTCGGCGACTGCGATGAACTCGAGACGGGCGAGCGACGCACCATCGCCTTTGCGGAGCCCAACCCGGGTAACACGTGTGTACCCACCCGCTCGGTCAACGTACCGCGGGGCGATGTCATGGATCAGAACATTCACCGCGCCCTGGTCCGGCAACGTGGACAAAGCCATGCGCCGCGAGTGCAGTGTGTCCTTGCGAGCAACCGTCACCAAACTCTCCACATGGCGCTGCACTTCCTTGGCACGCGCCTCAGTCGTGGTAATCGACTCATGAAGGATCAAAGACCTCATGAGATTGCGCACAAGCGCGCGACGCCGATCAGTTGGAAGACCCAGCCCGCGGCCCTTTTTCCGATGCTTCATATTCGTAACTCACAGATTCCCGGCGCCGGGCGCCGAACGGACACGACAACTACGACTGAACGTCTGCCGGTATTGCGCTCTCTTCGGAGGCAGGTCCCCACAAGAAAACCCCACGCTCAGCAAGCTTCTCCTCTAACTCTTCAAGCGACTTCTCGCCAAAGTTGCGAAGATGAAGCAAATCGTCACGCGTCATCGATGCAAGCTGCTCAAGACGGTTGATGGTATTGCGCTTCAGGCAATTAAGCGTCCGGTTGGACAACTCAAGGTCATCAACGGAAAGGTCTGCCAGCTCGGGTGGGATCTGCGCACCAGTAGACGGTGCGGGGGCGACGAGAAGCCTCACTGGAAGGTCCTCGGGCTCGGGAAGCGCCGGGCTTAGCGACTGAAAAACCTGGAACGAACGGACCAGAATACGCGCCGCCTCAACGACCGCGCTCTCAGGCGTTGTGGTCCCATCGGTCCAAACGCGCAAGCTAAGCCGGTCCTTGTCAACGTTCACGCCAAGCCTCGTAGGGACAACGTGATACTCGACCTTGCGGATCGGTGTGTAGATCTGATCGACTGGGATCTCGCCGATGGCCGTATCGTCGCGTGGGTCCGCCTCAACGAAACCCCACCCCTTCGAAACCGTCAGCTCCATGGAGAGGTGTGCTTGGTCGTTGTCTAGAGTGGCAATAACCTGATCGCCATTCACGATCTCCACCGTGTCCGGCCAAACAACGTCGCGGGCATGAACCACACCGGGGCCGGGAGCATCAAGCCGCGCGACCACCGGCTCATGCGCGAAACTGCGAACCCTGATCCGCTTCACGTTCAAGACGATCTGTGTGACGTCTTCCTTCACGTTCGGAATGCTCGAGAACTCGTGGTTCACCCGGTCAATCCGAATCGAGCTGACTGCCGCGCCCGGCAAAGAGCTCAACAGTACACGGCGCATGGAGTTGCCAATAGTCTGCCCATAACCGCGCTGAAGCGGCTCAAGCACAAACTCGCCATAGTGCGGGTCGCTGGCGTGCTCTGGGGCCGCCTCAACACGACGAATGCTCGGCAGCGTTTCCTGTTCACTCACGGGGTCTGAGCCTCCTCCCTCGACTGGCGGCAGGCAGGGGAAGTCGTCTCAGTCACCCGACCGCTTCCGTTCCCACACTCGCCAGAATAAGGAACTGGCGGACACTGCAACGCAATGCCCGCCCGCGCTTTCTGTCATCCCGGACCTACCGGGCGTAGAACTCGACAACCAACTGCTCGGTCACCTGTGCATCAATCTCATGTCGCAACGGCAGCGCATTCACCCTGGCAGAGAAACTCTCCCTGGTGAATGTCAACCAGGCCGGCATCTGCCGCTGGCCGGTGGCATCCGCGGCTTGTACCAAGATCTCCAACTTCCGGGACTTCTCCCGAACCGCGACAATGTCACCAGGCTTCACCATTGCAGACGGAATGTCAGTCTTACGTCCGTTCAACGTGAAATGGCCGTGCCGAACCAGCTGACGCGCCTGCGACCGCGATCCACCCAAGCCCATGCGATAGACAACGTTGTCAAGCCGGCTCTCAAGAATCTGAAGAAGGTTGAACCCGGTTGAACCCGGACGACGCTCCGCCTCATCATAATGACGTCGGAACTGCGCCTCAAGAACACCATAGGTACGGCGAAGCTTCTGCTTCTCCCGCCATTGCAAAGCAAACTCTGTCGGGCGGCGACGCTTGCCGGTGCCCTGAGGGCCGGGAGGCGTCGGACGCTTGTCGAGGGTGCACTTGGTGACACATCGCTCCGCCTTCAGGAACAGCTTTACGCCCTCCCTTCGGCAAAGCTTGCACACCGGTCCGGTGTAGCGAGCCATTCACAAAACCCCGTTGCACATGGGTGCAACTCCGAAAAGAACACCTGCGAGTGCCGCTCGCGGCTGATATTGGGGTGCCCCTCACTCGGCACTCTGCATTCCAACCACCATCCTTGCGGCAATGGCAAGATGCAAGCAAGACTTCCAGACCACTCACGAACGCCTACAAATCTAGGTAGGCAGAACACTCAATCCGGCAGCAAACCCCACCTGGTGAACTTCTATATCCTTGCGGACACATGGGCGTCGCCAGAAACCCAGAGCACACTAGCGACCAACCAGGTCGCCGTGCGAGTTAAACCCGCCGCCGCTTGGGTGGGCGCGGTCCGTTGTGCGGCACAGGCGTCACATCTGTGATCGACATGACCGCCAGTCCTGCCGCCTGCAACGAACGGATCGCAGACTCACGACCCGACCCCGGTCCCCGGACAAACACCTCAACCGAGCGCATGCCCTGCTCCATCGCACGTCGGGCAGCACTCTCGGCGGTCACACCAGCTGCGTACGGGGTGCTCTTCCGAGAACCCTTGAAACCGCCAGCACCGCCGGTGCTCCAAGAAACCGGATTACCGTTAGGATCCGTGATCGTCACGATCGTGTTGTTGAACGTCGACTGAATGTGCGCCTGCCCGCGAGGCACATTACGCTTTTCGCGGCGCTTCTGGCGCGTACTCCCACGTTTCCGCTCGGCCATACCGGTCTCTCATCTCCTTGGACAGCCAGCACCCTCCCGCGCATCTAACAGCGCCTAATCGGAATGCCAACTGCCTCAGTGGTCCACTTGCGTATAGAGCCGGAAGCCACCACACCCATGACACGGGCCGGTGACCCCCAAAAACAAACTACTTCTTCGCCGTCGCCTTCTTACGCGAACCGACGGTCTTTTTGGGCCCGCGTCGGGTACGAGCATTGGTCCTGGTGCGCTGACCACGCATCGGTAGCCCACGGCGATGCCTCTGGCCCCGATAGCAACCGATATCGATCAGCCGCTGAATGTTCTGTCGCACAATCCGCCGAAGATCGCCCTCAACAATGAACTGGCGCTCGACAACCTCACGGAGCCGGTTGACCTCGTCCTCAGTGAGCGCGCTCACCTTGCGGTTAGGGGCAATCTTGCAAATCGCCAAAGCCCGCTTCGCAACCGTTCGCCCGATTCCGTAAATGTATGTCAACGAAATCTCGACGTGCTTTTCGCGGGGGATATCAACCCCAGCAATACGTGCCATCTCAATAGACCCTTCGGCTCATCCGGAACCCGACCTGGAGACGCACCGTTAGGTAGGCAATCCTCCTAACAGGCGACATCGAATCTACCCCTGCTTCTGCTTGTGCTTGGGCTCGGAACAAATCACCCTGAGCACGCCATGACGCTTAATCACACTGCACTTCTCGCAGCGCTTCTTGACCGATGCCGTGACCTTCACCACTCGCCTCTGCTCGTTACTAGACGGATGTCAAAAGAGACCGTCAGGAGACCGCCAGCCGGGTCCGCGCCTTTGACCAGCGCTATTCAGAAGTGGTTTCGAGGGCGTGAACCGCCATACCTGCCACCACCAGACTACCAGTGTACCAGAGCGACCATTCAAACCCGTGCCGCACTACACAACCGAGGCACCTACAGCGAAACGGCCAAAGCACTTCGAGCGGCCGTCAAAAGGCTCTCACGCACCTTTAACTCGGCCTCGTCACCATTGACGTGCCTTAGGCTACCCCGGGCCGCATAGAAATCAACGACTGGGCGCGTGCTGGTGCCGTACACCAGCAAACGCTCCTGGATCGTGTCGCGTCGGTCATCCACACGCTGCATGAGCGCACGCCCACACACGTCGCACACGCCAACCATTATCGGAGGGTGGGACTGAACGTTATAGCTCGCGTTACACCCGCTACACAGCCAACGCCCCGAAAGCCGTGCAATCAGGACATCCTCAGGAACATCAAGCACTAAGGCGATCTGGCTAATTGGCGGCGAAAACGCACCCAGCGCCTTATCAAGCGCCAGCGCCTGCTCTGCCGTCCTGGGAAACCCATCAAGGACGCCGCCGATTCGCGAACCTACGGGATTAGACGCAACCAGTGACTGCAGAAACACCGGCACAATGTCCTCGTCGGGAACGTACAGGCCTCTCTCGATGTAGGACCGGACCTGCTCGCCCCACCGTGACCGGTCAGCCATTGCTCGCCGAATGAGGTCTCCGCTAGCCAGATACGGAACTCCAAGCGAACTCGCGAGCGATCGGCCCTGCGTCCCCTTACCAGAGCCAGGCGCACCCATCAGGGTGATGATCACTTGATGAACCCCTCATACCGACGCATCATCAGCTGCGCCTCGAGTTGCTTCATCGTATCCAGAACCACCCCCACCACAATAAGGATCCCGGTACTTGAAAGCGTTAGCACCTGAATTCCAGTCACCACCCCCGCAATGTATGGCGCAATAGCCACGACCCCGAGGAATATCGCGCCAAGTAGCGTAATGCGGTTCACCACCCGGTTCAAATAGTCAGCCGTTGGCCTGCCAGCCCGAATTCCGGGGATGAACCCCCCCTGCTTCTGAAGCGTCTCAGGCAGGTTCTGCTGTTGGAACACCACAGCGGTGTAAAAGTATGTAAATGCAACGACAAGCCAGAAATACAAGACCCAGTAAACAACACCAGTCGAACTGAACACCCGGGCAATGAATTGCGCGGTTGACTTCACCCACTCGGTCTCAGCCGCCGTGAAATACGTTGCAATGGTTCCAGGAATGAGCATGATACTCATGGCAAAAATCAACGGAATCATTCCCGACGAATTAACCTTCAACGGGATGTACGTCGTCGTGCCACCGAAGACCCGATTGCCACGAATCCGCTTCGCGTACTGGACCATGATCCGGCGCTGCCCCTCATTAATGAAAATGATGGACGCCACCATCCCAAGCCCTATCACACCCAAGAAAATCAGTCCGAGAAAACTCGTGCCAGAGACGAACGACTGGCCAATGGATCCCGGCAGACGAGCAATGATCCCTGCGAAAATCAGGAGGCTCATCCCGTTTCCGACACCCTTCTCAGTGATTATTTCACCAAGCCACACCAGGAACATGGTCCCGGCGGTGAGGGTCAAGATCATGGAGACTGTCGGCAAGAACGTAGACGCACTCATTAGCCCGAAGTTGGAGATAATCCCCTCTCGCGCCAACAACGTCGCCTGGGCATACGCTTGAAGCATCGCCAAGGGAACCGTAAGAACCCGGGTGTATTGAGCAACCTTGGTCCGTCCCGCCTCGCCGTCCTTCTGCATCTCCTGCAGTTGAGGAATGACTGGCGCCAGAACCTGCATCACAATCGAAGCGGTAATGTACGGATAAACGCCCAGGGCAGCAATCGAGAACGTCGTAAGTGAGCCGCCCGAGAACAAATCCAGCATTCCAAGAAGCTGGTTTTGCTCAAGAAGCTGACGCAAGCTGCCCAAATTAACGCCGGGCAGAGGAACATGCGCCACAACTCGGAAGACAGCAAGCATCGCGAACGTGAAGAGAATCTTCCGCCGCACATCAGGCAACCGGAACGCCCGCATCACCGCTTCGAACAACGGCCTAACCCTCTCCACACAAGCGAAATACAGGGCCCACGCATAGCAAACCCCGACACAAACGCACGGTCAACCAACGAAAAATGCCAGACACAATCCGATACGCAACGTACCGTGCCTGGCATCGTTCTTACGGCCCAATGCCCAGTACTAGGACTCGCCCGTCAACCCTAACGCAACAGCCTTCTCCGCCTGGTTCATGGAGCGAACCCAGCGGATGACCTGCAAGTCGACACTGCCACCAACCGCCTCGATAGCAGCCCGGGCAGAGCCCGATATCCTATGGACCTGAACCGTCACCGGCTTGGAAACCACCCCATCGCCGAGCAGCTTAACCGGCGTCCGCCCACTAGCGTCAGTGACCAAACCCAAAGCCCCCAGGGCCTCTATCGTCACGACCGACCCGGCACCAAAATGATTCTCGATGTCGTCCAGGTTGACAACTTGCGCATCGACGCGGAACCGCGCACGGCTGAAGCCACGCTTGTGCGGGATCTTCATGGTCCACGGGTTCTGACCGCCCTCGAAATACGCCTTCGGACCCTTGCCGGCACGTGAGCCCTGGCCCTTCTGGCCGCGACCGGACGTCTTGACCTTCCCAGACCCGTGGCCACGCCCGACTCGCTTCGCCTTGCGATGCGAGCCAGGACCGGGAACCAACTCATGCAACTTCATAGAACATGGACCTCTCTGTCTTCGCGGCCGTCGCCGATGCGCGCGAACGCGTCAGGCTGACGTCTCGACAGCCTCGTGAGTATCGACACCCGGCAATTCCTCAACGGTGACCAGATGCCTGACATGAAAAACCATCCCACGAACGGTGGTAGTGTCAGGCCGCTCAACCGACTGGCCGAGCTTGCGAAGGCCAAGGGAGCGGACAGTCTGCTTTTGCCGCTCGCTATAGCCAATGGAACTCTTACGATACGTAATCCGCAATACCCCAGACATCGATACTCACTCCGCTCCGTCAGCCGCAACGTCGGAAGAAACTGCGGACGCAGGAAGCACCCGGCCAAGCCTGCGTGCCACTTGCTCAGCGGTCACAAGCTTCTTCAAAGCGGCCTCAGTCGCCCGGACCACGTTCACCTTGTTCGAAGAACCGAGTGACTTGCTGAGAACGTCTTGAATGCCGGCTGCCTCAACGACTGCACGAACCGCCCCGCCAGCAATCACTCCAGTACCAGGAGCTGCTGGCTTGAGCATGACCTTCGCAGCCCCGAATGATTCCAGAACCTCATGCGGAATCGTCCGACCCACAACCGGCACCTTGAACAGGTTCTTCTTAGCCTGCTCAATGCCCTTACGGATGGCCTCAGGCGTCTCACGGGCCTTACCCATGCCAACACCCACGTGACCCTGCCCGTCACCGACGACCATCACGGCAGCGTAGCTGAAGCGCCGCCCGCCCTTGACGACCTTCGCGCACCGATTAAGAAGAACGAGACGCTCCTTGAGATCCAACCTGTTCGTGTCAAGACGTGGCATTCGTGGCTCCTAGAAATCCAGACCGGCTTCGCGCGCCGCGTCGGCGAGACGCTGAACCCGTCCGTGGTAGAGATACCCACCACGATCGAACACAACCTTGGTAATTCCTGCTGCCAGCGCTCGCTCGGCAACAAGGCGACCAACGGAGGCCGCCTCCTCCAATTTTGGCGTCTCAGCAAGGATCACCTTGAGAACCGCATCTAGAGTCGATGCGGATACAAGGGTGTGGCCCTGGGAGTCGTCAATGATCTGGGCATACATGTGCTTGCTGCTGCGGAAAACCGCCAAGCGCGGACGGAACTCGGTGCCTGAGACCCGAGCGCGGATTCGCCTATGACGCTTCTGCCGCGCGTGAACGCTGTTACGTTTCCTGATCATCGTCCCGCCAGCCTACTTCTTCCCGCCGACCTTACCGGCCTTGCCCGCCTTGCGACGAATCTTCTCATCTGAATAGCGTATGCCCTTCCCAAGATAGGGCTCAGGAGGCTTGATACCCCTGACTTGAGCGGCAACCTCGCCTACGAGTTGCTTGTCGATGCCAAGAATGTGCAGCCGCGTCGGCGTCTCAACCTCGAATGAAACCCCAGGCGGAGGAGCGACTTCGACAGGATGAGAAAAGCCAACCTGCAAGGTAAGCCGGGAGCCCTGCTTAGCAACCCGGAAACCCACACCCGTGATGTCAAGAGTCCTACGATAGCCCGCTGTCACCCCGATCACCATGTTGGCAACCAGCGTGCGCGACAAGCCATGCAATGCCTTGTGTTGTTTGATATCGCTCGGGCGCGTCACCAGCACTTCACCAGCGCTGATTGAAACACCAATGGGAGCTGGAATAGCCTGAGAAAGGCTGCCCTTAGGCCCGGTGACCGACACGACACCAGAACCCAACGTCACCTGAACCCCAGCCGGAAGAACAACCGGCTGCCTACCTATACGGGACATGTCTCACAACCTCCATGCGTGCGCCAACGACCGAAACAAGTCGCGCAGTACCCACGCATCACCTACCAGATATACGCCAGCACCTCGCCACCAAGCCCGCCACGCCACGCATCACGACCGGTCATCAATCCACGCGGAGTCGAGATAATCACCGTCCCGAGGCCACCAAGCACCCTCGGAATCCGATCGTGACCGCGATAGACGCGCAATCCAGGCTTGCTGACCCGCTTCAGCCCAGTCAGAGCAGGCTGACGGTTCTGATCATATTTCAACGTTACGTTCAGCGTACCCTGCGGTCCATCGGCAACGACCTCATAGGAAACGATGTACCCCTCAGCCTTGAGGATTTCGGCAATCCTGCGCTTCAGATGGGAGGCAGGTATGGATGTCGTTACATGACGTGCGCGCGAAGCGTTGCGCAGCCGCGTAAGCATGTCAGCAATAGGGTCGGTCATCATGAGCGGTGATCTCCTGGCTCGTGTAACCCACCCGGGTCACGTGGCCGGTCCGAAAACATAAACAACACGGGCGTCCACCAGAGAGCCGGTCCACCATCGTCGGGACCGGCCAATCCTACAAATCCCTACCAGCTAGCCTTTGTAACGCCCGGCAACTGTCCAACAAGCGCGAGCTCCCGAAAGCAGATCCTGCAAAGCCCAAACTTGCGGATGAACGCGCGCGGACGCCCACATCGACGGCACCGATTGTGCCGCTGGACCTCAAACTTGAACGGTCGCTTGGACTTCTCGATCTTGCACTTCTTGGCCACGGATTGCTGTCCTTACTCTGCGCGGATCAAGCCCGCTGCTCACCTGAATGATCAGTGTTTCTACCGGGCACCGCGCTCGGCAGGCTGCGTCCGGAATGGCATTCCCATCAACTCGAGCAGCCGCCTACCTTCATGATCTGAAAGAGCGGTCGTCACAATCGCGATCTCCATGCCACGAAGCCTATCGATCTCGTCGTACTGAATCTCCGGAAAGATCAGCTGCTCACGGAGGCCCAACGTGTAGTTGCCACGACCGTCAAACGAATCGGGAGAAACCCCCGAGAAGTCACGAACGCGAGGCAAAGCCACATTGAACAGCTTGTCGAGAAAATCGAACATCCTGGCCCCACGAAGCGTCACCATGCAGCCAATAGACTGACCCTGACGCAACTTGAACTGCGAAATCGACCTCTTTGCCTTGGTGATGACAACCTTCTGACCAACGATGGTCTCCAGATCACCCACAGCGGCTGCCATGGCGTTGGCGTTGGTCAGCGCCTCCCCCATGCCGATATTAATAACGACCTTATGGAGACCAGGAGCCTGCATCACACTTCGATAACCGAACTCCTTAACAAGCTCGGGCCGAATCTCACCGTCGTACTTCACTCGCAACCGAGGGACCTCGCGAGGCCCAACCGGCACAGGAGGCAGCCCCTGCGCTCCACGCCGAACTCCAGTGCCACCACCGGCACGTGAAGTACGCGACGATGAAGCCATCGCCGGGGCGCCGCGAGCTGGCGTCCGGGGAGCCTTGGCCGAGCCCTTGGATGACGAACCCTTGGACGAACTACCCTTCGACCCTGAGCCCTTCCGATCAGCCATCCTTGACCACCTTCTTCTCGATAACGTCACCGCACTTGCGGCAAGTCCGCACCTTGGTGCCATCGGCGAGCAGCTTGAAGCTGACCTTGACACCCCTCTTGCAGGACTGACACACGACCGCGACATTCGAGATGGCAACCGGCGCGAAAAACTCGATACGACCCGCAGGCTGCCCTGGCTGCCGAGCCTTGACATGCCTGATCCGCGTATTGATGTTCTCGACAACAACTCGGTTGTCAGCAATGAGCACCTTGGTAACGGTGCCCTCCTTACCCTTGTCACGACCGGTCAACACAACAACCGTGTCGTTCTTGACCACCCTCGCGGCCATGCTCGTATCCTCACAATCTCCGCCACCGGGCCCCGGCACTTACACCGAGCCCCGACCAGCTATCACGCCCGACAAACGCCCCAGACGGCCTACAGAACCTCAGGCGCCAAAGAAATTACCTTCATGAAGTTCTTGTCGCGAAGCTCGCGCGCCACAGGGCCGAAAATCCGAGTGCCCCGCGGATTTCCCTGCGGATTCAGAACAACCGCCGCATTATCATCAAAGCGAATATGTGACCCGTCCGGACGGCCGAACTCTTTTGCTACCCGCACGATCACTGCACGGACAACGTCACCCTTCTTCACACCAGCACCAGGAGTAGCCTCCTTAACCGCTGCGACGATGACATCTCCAATGTGGCCGTACTTCCTTGCGGAGCCGTCCAGAACTCGAATACACATCAACTCACGTGCGCCGCTGTTGTCTGCGCACCTGAGCCTCGTCTGTGGTTGGATCACTTGCTTATTCCCTCAGCCGAACCGTCCACACATCGCGGGCGACGCCCTGCGCGTGCGGTACCTACTCGATGCCAACGATCGGTGCCGGAGTCGCCGGCAATGACACACGCTTGCCCCGATCCGCAATCCGCTCCACGATCGCCGTCACGACGAAGTGCTTGCGCTTACTAATCGGACGCGACTCACGGATACGCACCATATCCCCCACCGAACTCGACGCATGCTCATCATGGACGAGGAACTTCTTGGTATGGCGCACCATCCGCTGATACAGCCTGTCACGGCGGAGTGACTGGACCGCGACAACCACGGTCTTCTGCATCTTGTTGCTGACAACCCGCCCAACCAGGACCTTCTTGCGTTCACGCACGACCAGATACTCCCTCGTCCAGAGCTGCACGCCTGCGACGCGCAATCGCGCACCGCCTCAGCGTCATCCCTGGCGCTGCTGCCCAGCAATCGTAAGGATGCGAGCAATTTGACGACGAACCTCGCCGAGCCGGTTATGGTTCTCCAACTTGCGAGTTGCCAATTGAAACCGAAGGTTGAACAACTCCTGCCGTGCCTCACCAAGACGCTCGGCCAACTCAGTAGCCGTCAGCTGGCGCAACTCCGCAGCCGTAGTAGCCATCACTCAGTTTCCTCTTCAACAACCGCCGGAGCAGCAACGCCACTGTCTAGAGCCTGCTGCGCCTCGGATGCCTGCTCATGATCCGGGAAGTCCGCACGGGTGACGAACTTGGTCCTGATTGGAAGCTTGTACTGGGCAAGGCGGATTGCCTCACGCGCGACGTCCTCACGCACACCCTCGACCTCGAACAGCATCCGCCCAGTGCGGACAACACATACCCAGTGGTCTGGCGCACCTTTGCCACTGCCCATCCGGGTCTCGGCCGGCTTGGCAGTGACCGACTTGTCCGGGAACACCCGGATCCACACCTTGCCACCACGGCGCATGTAGCGCGTAATTGCGATTCGGGCCGCCTCAATCTGTCGGCTGTCCAACCAGCACGGCTCGAGCGCCTGAAGGCCAAACTGACCAAACGCAATGAAATTGCCACGGCTCGCAGCACCACGCATGTTCCCGCGGTGCATCCGCCGATACTTGACGCGTTTTGGCATCAACATCGCGTCGTGATCTCCTCAATCCCGTTCAAATCGCTCGCCGCGCAGGCCGTCCACTACAGACCGGACAAGCGCGACAACAAACTAGCGCGCCGGCGGGGCGCCCCGCCCAGTACCAGCGCCTCGGCCCTGGCCAACACTCCTGCCACCACCGCCCCGGGGACCACCACCACCAAACCCACCGCGTGACCCACCGCCACCGCCGCCGCGTGGCCCACCTGACCGGTTATCGCTGGACCGACGGGGCTCCTGAACTGCCGGGTCTACAACCTTCTGGCCAGGTGCAACGTCACCACGATAGATCCAGACCTTGACGCCAATCCGCCCAAATGTCGTTGCAGCCTCAGACTGCCCATAGTCAATGTCAGCGCGCAGGGTCTGCAACGGCACCTTGCCGTGTGCTTCCTTGTCCTTACGCGCCATCTCTGACCCGCCAAGCCTGCCGCCCACCTTTATACGAATGCCCTTGGCACCCATACGCTCAGCCCGCTGAACGGCTTGCTTCATGGCACGACGAAAAGCCACCCGACGCTCAAGCTGCTCCGCAATGCTGCGGGCCACCAGTCGCGAATCGATCTCCGGGTTCCGGATCTCCATGATATTGACACGAGCTTTCTTCCCGGTCATGGCCTCGAGAAGCTTGCGTAGCTCTTCAACCGCTGCGCCCTGCTTCCCAATCACAATTCCGGGCTTCGCCGTGTGAATAGTTACCTTGACCTCATTCAAGTGACGCTCAATTTCCGTCTTGCTCACACTTGCATTCGCAAGCCGACGAGTGATCAATTGCCGGATCTCAAGGTCTTCACCGACCAGCTGGGTATAGCCAGCCTTGTCAGCAAACCACTTGCTCTCCCAATCACGGATCACACCGAGCCGGAACCCAATCGGGTGTACCTTCTGGCCCACTCTAGTCCCTCATGCCTTCGCTACCGACACTCGCATGCCGGACACTGCCTGTTGACGCAACGCCCAAGACGTTACGCCGGTTTGCGCTTGTATCCACGTCGCGTCGGCTCAATGTCATTACTGACAACCACCGTGATATGGGTCGTCTTCTTCTCAATGACGCCAGCCTGACCGCGAGCTCGGGGCCGAAACCTCCGAGGAAGCGTCGGACCCTTGTCGGCAGTTGCGCTTACGACAACCATCCCATCTGTATTCAGACTGAAGTTGTTCGCCGCGTTTGCAAGCGCCGAACGAAGGATCTTGGCCACCACCTCGGACGCTGCCTTGGGCGACGTGTCGAGGAATGCCAAGGCCTCAATGGCAGCACGTCCGCGGATTGCATCCACAACCAAACGTGCCTTCTGGGGCGACATCCTGACCCCACGTGCGAGCGCTCGTACCTGCATTGAAATCTCCGATCCGGAAGCATCCGCGTGCCAGTCTGACATCAAGGCAACCAAGCCTCAACGTCACCCATGCCACCCCAGAGCATTACCGACTGCTGCGCTCCGTCTTCGTATGACCGCGAAAGTGCCTGGTAGGCGCAAACTCACCGAGCTTGTGCCCAACCATGTTCTCAGACACAAAAATGGGCACGTGCCTACGCCCGTCATGGACCCCGATCGTATGACCCACCATCTGCGGAAAGATGGTCGAATCACGCGACCAAGTCTTCAATACACGCTTCTCGTTATTGCGGGTAAGCAACTCAATGCGCGCAAGCAACCGCGCATCGACGAAGGGACCCTTCTTGACTGAACGGGACACAGTGACCTCTTCCTTCTGATCGGCCGACGGAGACTACCGTCGCTTGTCGCGAACCCTACTAATGATGAGACGGTCGCTCGCCTTGCGCTTGCGCGTCCGAAGACCCATGGCTGGACGTCCCCAAGGTGTCTTAGGCTGACCACCAATCGGAGACTTGCCCTCACCACCTCCATGCGGATGGTCATTCGGGTTCATGGCCGATCCGCGGACACTCGGCCGCCGACCCAACCACCTTGACCGACCAGCCTTGCCCAGCTTCACATTCTTGTGATCAACGTTGCTCAGCTGCCCAATTGTCGCCATGCACGACGCATGAACGCGACGCAACTCGCCGGACGGCAGCCTTATGGTGGCGTATCCGCCATCCTTTGCCATCAGCTGAGCCGATGTCCCTGCCGAACGCACGAGCTGGCCGCCCTTGCCAGGATGCATTTCAATGTTATGGATAACCGTGCCAACAGGCATCGCACTCATCTGCATCGCGTTGCCCGGGCGGATTTCCGCATCCGGCCCGTTCATCAACGTGTCGCCCACCTTGAGACCAACCGGGGCGAGAATGTACTTCCGGATTCCATCGTGGTAACAGATCAGAGCAATTCGAGCGGTGCGGTTGGGGTCGTATTCGATAGTCTCGACCTTGGCCGGGACACCAACCTTTGTTCGCTTCCAATCGATAATGCGGTAGAGGCGCTTGTGGCCACCACCTCTATGCCGAACGGTGATCTTGCCCTGGTTATTACGACCAGCGTGCTTAAACAGACGCTCGGTCAAAGGCTTATACGGCTTATCAACAGTGATCTCATCAAACGATGCACCGGTCGCCCCACGGCGGCCAGGGGATGTCGGACGATAGAGCTGCACGGGCATGGTTAACAATCCTTACGGTCAGCTGGGACGCCGGACGCCTTACGCGTCAAACAACTCGATCCGCTCCCCTGACTTCAGGGTAACGACCGCCTTCTTCCAGTCCGACTGATACGCGGTCCAGCGCTTCCAGCGACGCGACTTGCCAGGCATGACCGCGATGTTCACGGCAACCACACTCACCTTGAACGCCCGCTCAATTGCCTGCTTGACTTGCGCCTTCGTGCAATCAGGATGAACCTCAAAAAGGAACTTCCCCTCTGCGGCGAGCGCAGTGCCCTTCTCCGTGATCAACGGACGTCGGAGCACTTCCCAGATATCACTAACTGGCATCTGTCCTACTCCGCTTCCTCATCATGAGAGTGGCCATGATCGTGGTCGTGGTCGTGACCATCATCCATCGGCAACCCATATCTCTGCTCGAGCTGTCGTGCTGCGCCGACAACCATGACCACACGCTGATGTCGAAGAATGTCGTACACGCTGATGTTTTCAGTGGTGACGACCCTGACCTTCGGCAGGTTCCTCGCGGACAACCGAACGACGTCATTAGGACCATCAAGGACTACAAGCCGTGACGTCGCCAAGGCAACCGTATCAAGCAAGTTTCGGACAGCCTTTGTATTCGGCGCCTCGAGGGCTGGAAACCCCTCGATCAGCACGACCTCGCCGGCAAGGAGCTTCGCGGACAACGCCGAGCGAATTGCGCCTGAGCGCATCTTCTTCGGGAAGTCCTGGTGATAGCTGCGCGGATGCGGTCCAAAGACCACCCCGCCCTTACGCCAATGAGGAGCCCGCTTGCCACCTTGTCGGGCACGACCAGTGCCCTTCTGGCGCCACATTTTCTTGGTACTGCCGGCAACCTCGCCACGAGTCTTCGTGTCGTGCGTACCTTGACGGGCATTCGCCAACTGCCGCTGAACGGCCTGATGCATTAGCGGGACGTTCGGCGTAACACCGAAAACATCATCGCGAAGCACGGCCGACGTCCCACGTGCACCCGTTGCGTCAAAAACGGAAGCCTCAGGCATGATCATGCCCCTTACTAACCAACACAAGTCCATCACGTGGACCCGGAACGGCCCCCTTGACAAGGATCAGGTTCCGGTCAAGGTCTGCACGAACAACCACAAGATTGCTCACTGTTACTCGCTCGTTGCCCATCTTGCCAGCCATGCGCAAGCCCTTCAGAACCCGGCCCGGAGTCGTACCCGACCCAATTGAACCTGGGGCCCTAAGGCGATCCGACTGCCCGTGAGTCTTGGGTCCGCCAGCAAATCCATGGCGTTTGACAACACCCTGGAAGCCTTTGCCCTTAGACGTCCCGGTCACCCTGATCTTCTCACCGGCACTAAACAAGCTTGCGTCGAGACGCTGCCCAAGCGAGAACTCGCTAGCATCCCGGACGCGCCACTCCCGCAAGTGCCTTAGCATCGGAGTCTGCGAAGCCTTGAAGTGACCCTCCTGAGGATCCTTCACCCGCCGGGTCTCTTCAAACCCAAGCTGGATGGCCTCGTACCCGTCAACTTTCGCCGTCTTCACTTGGGTGATCCAGCACGGCCCAGCCTCGATGACGGTGACGGGAATCACATTCCCGGCCTCGTCAAATACTTGGGTCATACCCACCTTGCGACCAATCAACCCGGTACTCATCGGTATCCGTTCCTGCAACCTTCACGTGGCGTTCAAATCAGCAGCAAATGCCACTCGCCTCTGAAGCGTGCCTACAGTTTGATCTCAATATCCACGCCCGCCGGAAGATTGAGTCGCATTAGCGCATCAACCGTCTTTGGCGTCGGCTCGAGCACATCAATGAGGCGCTTATGAGTGCGCATCTCGAAATGCTCCTGGGAGTCTTTGTCGATGAACGGCGAGCGCATGACCGTGAACCGCTTCATCTCCGTCGGAAGAGGCACTGGGCCAGCGACATCCGCACCGGTCCTCTGCGCCGTCTCGACAATCTGCCGGGCGGACTGATCAAGGATGCGATGGTCAAATGCCTTTAGCTTGATGCGAATTCGTTGCTTCGCCACGAGTATCGTCCTCTCAGGAACACCGTACTAGAAGAGCCTCACACTGCTACGCGATGATCTTGGTGACGACGCCGGCACCCACCGTCCGGCCTCCCTCGCGGATCGCGAACCGCAACCCTTCCTCCACCGCCACCGGCACGATC
>Ga0209598_10001245_pt1 | contig 20858 bp, 22 predicted proteins | sample M_140807_EF_Meta_FD_187317 | JGI IMG/M metagenome (GOLD analysis project Ga0209598, IMG submission 187317) | Freshwater microbial communities from Lake Montjoie, Canada to study carbon cycling - M_140807_EF_MetaG (SPAdes) (version 2) | ecosystem: Environmental > Aquatic > Freshwater > Lake...
CAGCCGGCCCAGCGGTGTGTGCGCCATGATCGCGGCCAGGCGCTCTGGATTAGCGAACACCGGCTCGGTCAGTGGTGTGCGCACGAAGGTGGGCGCGACCGCATTGACCCGGATGTTCTGATCCGCCCACTCGAGGGCCAGTGCGCGGGTGAGGTTCACCACCGCACCCTTGCTCGCCTGATAGGCGGCGTTCGGAAAGATGCCGCCAGAAAAGCCCATGATCGACGCCAGATTGACGATCACGCCGCCGCGACCGACCATCCGGCGCGCGGCCAGCCGGTTGCAATAGAACAGGCCGTTGAGATTGACGTCGATCACCCGCTCAAAATCCGCGACCGCAATTTCATTGGCCGGATCCCGAACGCCGATGCCGGCATTGGCCACCAGCACATCGATCGGCCCGAGTTCAGTGCTCACCCGATCGAGCGCTGCATCCAGACCTTCATGGTCGGTGACATCGACCGTGATCGCCAGTGCCGGCGCCTGCGCACCCGCAGCCTGAGCGGCCTCGCGCAGCGCAGGCTCGTTGCGATCCAGGGCCGCCACCCGTGCGCCGGCCCGTACGAAGGCCCGTGACATCGCCGCGCCCAGGCCGCGCGCCGCCCCGGTGATGATGACCACCCGACCCTCGAAATTCCAGACCGGCCATTGCATGGGTTTTTCCATGTCAATCACCCGCCCAGCACGACCGTGCCGGCTGGTGTCCGGAAGCGGGCCGAAAGCCTCGACGCGCCAGACTCGATGCGCTCGATGGCAATCGGGGACGCAACCTGCGGCAGCATCGCCAGCACCGCGGCCGGCGCCTGGATCGACAGCGATTCAAGGGCCACGCTGGCATCGGGCAGTCGGGCTGCCGGATGCTGATCGCCCGGCACATCCCACTGGATCATCGACGGCAACACGCCATCGCCCGCAGGACGGCCACCCTCGGCCACCGTGATGCGCCAGATCAGGGCACCGCGGGTCATGTTGACCACGCGACCCGGCGAATAGGCCGCTGATGCGACATCGAAATCCAGTGAATCGCTGCGCACCAGCCAGTGGACCAGCTGCGGCTCGATGCTCAGGCGCGCCTTCATCGCGGGATCGTCGAGCAGGAAGGGGCGCGCGCGCGCCGGCTCCGGCTGCGATGGATCGGGTGCGATCAGCTCCAGATATACCCGGTTGCCCAACTGCAGCAGCCGATTGTGCGTGCCGACGCCGGTGTGCTGCCCGCCCGGTGCAAGCGACGCACCCAGTCGTTCGCGAAGCCAGGCCTCGCCGCTGTCGAGGTCGGTGGCGGCCACAACAAGGTGGTCGAGTTCGAGTGCCATGGGCGTGTCTCCCCTGAACGGCGTCGCGGCGGCGATGCCCGGAGGGCGAGCGCAGCGCGCACCAGTAGAATGTCGTCCCATGTTAACCGAACACAAACTGCGCATTGCAGCTGCCTTCGAGGCAGCGGCCGCGCACCTCGCCCGCGCGACCGACGACCCGGCGCTCATTGACACCGTGACCCGCGCCCGGGCGACCCTCGATCGCCCCAAGCAGGCCGATCACGGCGACCTCGCCTGCAATCTCGCGCTGCAAGTGGCCAAGCCGCTCAGGGGCAATCCACGCGCGATTGCCCAGTCGCTGATCGACGCGGTGCTTGCCTCTGAGGCCAGCGAACTGATCGAGTCGGCCGAGATCGCGGGTCCGGGCTTCATCAACCTTCGACTCAAGCCCCAGGCCAAGCGCGCGGTGGTGCATCGCATCATCGAACAGGCCGAACAGTTCGGCCGACGCGATGAGGCCCAGGGCCGCAAGGTGCTGGTCGAGTTCGTCTCGGCCAACCCGACCGGCCCCCTGCATGTCGGCCACGGGCGACAGGGTGCTTTAGGCGATGCCATCGCCGCGTTGCTTGAGTCGGTCGGTTGGCAGGTGCAGCGCGAGTTCTACTACAACGATGCCGGCGCACAGATCGCCAACCTCGCCCTGTCGGTGCAGGCCCGCGCCCGCGGCATCGGACCCGACGACGAAGCCTTCCCGAAGGATGGCTATCGGGGTGAGTACATCGCCGACATCGCCCGCGACTACATGGCGGGCAAGACGGTCTCGGCGCAGCGTGTCGAGCCGGTCACCGGCCGCGCCGATCCCGACGACCTCGACGCGATCCGCGCCTTTGCAGTCGCCAGCCTGCGCCACGAGCAAGATCTCGATCTGCAGGCCTTCGGCGTGCGCTTCGACATGTATTACCTGGAATCCTCGCTGTACAGCGACGGCAAGGTCGAGGCTGCAGTCGAGGGCTTGATCCGGGCCGGCCGCACCTTCGAGCATGAGGGCGCGCTGTGGCTGCGCAGCACCGACTACGGTGACGACAAGGACCGCGTGATGCGCAAGTCCGATGGCGGCTATACCTATTTCGTCCCCGATGTCGCGTATCACGTCACCAAGTGGCAGCGCGGCTTTGCCAAGGCGATCAACATCCAGGGCTCTGACCACCACGGCACGATTGCCCGGGTGCGTGCCGGGCTGCAGGCCCTGGACATTGGCATCCCGCAGGGCTATCCCGACTACGTGCTGCACAAGATGGTGACCGTGATGCGCGGTGGCGAGGAGGTGAAGATCTCCAAACGCGCCGGCTCCTATGTGACCCTGCGCGACCTGATCGAATGGTCGGGCGGCATCGGCGCGGACGGGTCTGCGCCCGAAGGCCTCAGCCGCGAAGACGCGATCCGGCGCGGGCGCGACGCGGTGCGCTTCTTTCTGATCCAGCGCAAGGCCGATACCGAGTTTGTCTTTGATGTCGACCTGGCGCTGGCCCGCTCGGACGACAACCCGGTCTATTACGTGCAGTACGCCCATGCGCGTATCTGCTCGGTGCTGTCGCAATGGCAGGCAGCCCATCCCGGCCTTGAGCTGCGCTCGCTCGAGTCGGCCGATCTGTCGCCACTCACCGGGGCACGCGAGTATTCGCTGATGGGTCGGCTGGCCGAATTCCCGGATGTCCTGCGCGATGCCGCCGATGAACTGGCGCCGCACACCCTGGCTTTCTGGCTCAAGGATCTGGCCGCCGAGTTCCACGGCTACTATAACGCCGAGCGGTTTTTGGTCGACGAGGCCTTGCTGCGCGATGCCAGGCTGGCCTTGCTGCTCGCAGTGCGCCAGGTGCTTCGCAACGGACTCGGCCTGATCGGCGTGTCCACTCCTGATCGTATGTGAGGGCCTACTCATGCTGAACCTAGCCGGTCAACCCAAGTCTTCGGCGCACACCGGCGCCACTGCACGGGTTCGTCCGCGTGGCCGGCAGCTGGGCGGGACCCTCTTCGGCCTGATCGTCGGCCTGCTGGTTGGGCTGGGCATCGCGGTGGCGGTGGCCCTGTTCATGTCGCGCTCTTCGATGCAGTTCACCGACAAGACCCGCCGTCCGGCCGACCGAACCTCAGAGCCAGTGGCCAAGTCTGACGAGCTGCCCGACCCGAACCGCAGTGGCCAGAAAGGCCGTCCCCAAACGGTCGATCCGGTCAATGCGCCGCCCCAGCAGTCGGTCTACCCGCCCCAGCCTGAGCTTGCGCCCGAACCGGCCACGACTCAGGACGGCGCTGCGCCGGCCGCTCCCGGAACCTCTGCAACCCCGGCCGAGCCGGGCGCAACTCCAGCCCCGGCCGCACCGACCGCGGCACCCGCCCCGACCGAGCCCGAGCGACCCGCCTCCTATGTTCTGCAAGCCGGCGCCTTCAAGGGCCAGGAAGATGCCGAAAGCATGAAGGCGCGGCTGGCGCTGATCGGCGTCGAGGCCCGAATCATTACCGCCGAAGTCAACGGCGTAACCTTCTACCGCGTCAGAGTGGGGCCCTACGGGCAACTCGAAGACATGAACCGCGTGCGCAGTCGACTCGCCGATAACGGTGTCGAAGCGTCGGTGGTTCGCCAACGATGAAAGGATTGCCATGACCCGCCCAGATCGCCGCCATGTTCTTGCTGCACTCAGCCTTGCCGGCCTCGCGCCCCGCGCCTTCGCCCAGGGCGGCGGTGGCGAGGGGTTTGAATTCAAGTCGGTCAAGCCGCCTGCGCCCAGCGATGCTGCGCCCGGCAAGATCGAAGTGGTCGAGTTCTTCTGGTATGGCTGTCCGCATTGCCATGGCCTTGAGCCGGCACTCAAGGACTGGCTCAAGCGGCTGCCGTCGGATGTCTCGTTTCGCAAAGTGCACGTGCCCTGGCAGGTGCAGGCGCATCAGCAACTCTTTTTCGCGCTTGAGAGCCTGAACCTGAACGAGTCGATGAACGAGAAGGTGTTCACCGCCATCCACACCGACCGCAACAAGCTCGATACACCCGAGGCCATGGCGGATCTGCTGGCAAAGAACGGGGTCGATCGCAAGCAGTTCCTCGATGCCTACGGATCGTTCGGCGTCAAGGCGCGGGTGCAGCGCGCCACCCAGCTGGCGGCTGCCTACAAGATCGATGGCGTGCCCACCTTCGGCATTGGCGGCAAGTTCATCACCTCGCCGTCCATGGCCGGCTCCAACGGCAACTCGCTCAAGATCCTCGACACCCTGATCGACCGGGTGCGCAAGGGCGCCTGAGTTCGAGGGCCCGGCACCGTGGCGGCTGCTGCGCGAATCGTCAGCCTGGTGCCAAGCCTCACCGAGCTGCTCTTTGAGCTCGGCCTGGGCGAGCAGCTGGTGGGGCGCACCGGGTTTTGCATCCATCCGCGCGACACCGTGCGCGCGGTGCCCAAGGTCGGCGGCACCAAGGATGTCGATGTCGAGGCCGTCCTGGCCTTGCGACCGACGCATCTGGTGGTCAATGTCGATGAGAACGAAAAGCCCACGGTCGATCGGCTCGCCCGCGAGATCGACCATCTGATCGTCACCCACCCGCTGCGCGCCCAGGACAACCTGGCGCTGTACCGTCAGTTCGGCGAGGCCTTTGATTGCAGGCCGAAGGCGCAGCAGCTGTGCGAGCGCTTCGAGGCGGTGATGCAGTCGGTGCAGGCCGCCCGCTGGACGCAGCGCCAGGTGGTCTATCTGATCTGGAAAGCGCCCTGGATGACCGTCAGCGACCAGACCTACATCGCCGACATGCTGATGCAGGTCGGGCTGAGGACGATCACACCCGAATCCAGCCGGCGCTATCCCGAAATCGATTTCACCGCCTGGGGCCCGTCGCAGGCGGACGCCGTGCTGTTTTCGAGCGAACCCTACCGCTTCGGCGAGCGCGATCTGATCGAGTTTTCCAGCGCGCACGGGCTGGACCCGGCTCGATGCCGCTTGATCGATGGCGAGATGACCTCCTGGTATGGCTCGCGGGCGATCGAGGGGCTGGACTATCTCGCCCGTTTCCGACAGTCGCTGGACGAGGCACTTGCGTGAGCCTTGCCCCGAGCCTGATATCGGGCGGGTATGCGCTGATCCTGGCCGCCGTGCTGGCCGGCTGCAGTAGCACGCCGACGCGTGCGCCACCGGTTCCGGCGGGCTCGGGCGCTTCAGGCGGCTATTTTCAGGACGATGGGCCCGGCGAGCGGGCTGCACCGTCGGCTGATGTCCTGCCCGATCCGACGCCCCGGGTCGAGCCCCTGCATCGCTTTGCCAACCGGCCCTACACCGTGATGGGCCGCCAGTACCAGCCCCGGACCGGACTGACCGAGTTTCGCGAGCGCGGCATGGCGTCCTGGTATGGACGCAAGTTTCATGGGCGAAACACATCGAGCGGCGAGCCCTACGACATGTACGGCCTGACCGCAGCGCACCCGACCCTGCCGATTCCGAGCTATGTCCGCGTCACCCATGTGCGCAGCGCTCGCAGCGTGGTGGTGAGGGTCAATGATCGCGGCCCCTTTCTAGGCGACCGCATCATCGACCTGTCTTTCACCGCGGCGTCCCGGCTGGGCTATCTGCAGTCCGGCACCGCCGAGGTGGAGGTCGAATTGCTCGCCTCACCCGATGGGTGGTCGCAAGCAGCCATGGCCCGCTCGGCACCGAGCCTGAATGAGCCCACCATCGAAGCGATCATCGAAGACCGGCTCGGGCGCGGCGGCACCGCACCTTAGTCCTTCGCTGGGTCGCTGTCGGACGGATCGTCCTGGGTGCTTTCGCCGCGCAGCTCGAGCGCGCGTCGATACAGCTCATTGGCGCGCATCGGCGTGAGCCGGGCCGCGATCCGGGCCGCCTGGCGCACCGGCAGTTCTTCGCACAGGGCTCGCAGCAGGGCATCGACCGGCTGAGCCTGCATGGGTCCCGGCGGTGCTGCGTCGAATGCGACCACGAACTCTCCGCGACGCCGATCGCTGTCGGCCGCGAGCCATCCGGGTAGATCACCGGCCCGGCCTCGATGGATCTGCTCGAAGCGCTTGGTGAGTTCGCGACCGAGCACGACGGTCCGATCGGGCTCGAGCACGGCGGCCAGATCATCGATCGATTCGGTGATGCGATGCGGCGACTCGTAAAAGACCACGACGGCATCACTGGGCGCGAGCGCCTCGAGCCGATCGCGACGGGCCTTGGGGCGAGCCGGCAGAAAGCCTTCGAACCGGAACCGCGATTCCGAAAACCCGCTCACCGACAACAGCGTCGCAACCGCCGATGGACCCGGCACCGGCACCACCGGCAGCTGCGCGGCGTGCACCGCGGCCACCACCCGGGACCCCGGGTCGCTGATGCCGGGCGTGCCGGCATCGCTGGTCAGTGCAACCGCTTGCCCAGCCAGGATGCGCTCCACCACAGCCTGCGCAGTGCGCGCCTCATTGTGTGCGTGACTGGCCATCACCGCGGGTCTGGCGCCGATGTGATCGAGCAGCACACGGGCAACCCGGGTGTCTTCTGCAGCCACCAGATCGACCGTTCGCAGTACCTCGATCGCCCTAAGACCGAGGTCGGAGAGGTGCCCGATCGGAGTAGCCACTACGTATAATCCAGGGGTTAATGCGACTGTTTCGGGTCGCTTCCTTTCACTGTCCAGGGGCGTCATGGGGTCTCGTCGTTCGGTCATTCGAGCCATGGTGCTGGGCAGTTTGCCGGCGTGGCTGCTCTCACCATTCTCCGCTTCGGGCCAGACCGCGGCAAACACCACGCCCGCCAAGCCGACCTCACGCGCACGCTTTGGCACGGGGCCAACACCCTTCGCTGTGCTGCTGCCGCCCCGCGGTGGCAGCTTTGACCGGGCGGCTGAGTGCGTGCTGGCTGGAATCAAGGCAGCCCATTCGATCGATGGCGCCGAGGTTTCAGTCGAGGCCTTCGAGTCGCTCGAAGATCCGGCCGGGCTTGCGGCCACACTGACCTCACTGCGCGAGCGCGGCGTGAAGTTTGTAATCGGACCCCTGACGCGCAATGGCGCCAATTCCGTGCGCACGCTGGACTCAGTGGAGGTGCCGACCCTCGTCCTGAATCTGCCCGAGGGCGATCTGCCGGCACGTGCCGGCTCTCGGGCGGTGTACTTCGGCCTGGCCATCGAGACCGAGTCGCGCCAGGCGGCCGCTCAGGCATTTGCCCAGGGCCTCGCCCTGGATGGCGGGCGCAAGCCGCGCGCCGTGATGATCGTGGCCGACAACCGCCTGGCCGTTCGCAGCGCGGTGGCCTTCACCGAGGAGTGGCAATCGCTGGGCGGTGAACTCAGTGATCCGATCGAATTCGCTGGCGATCGCCCGCCGCGGGATCTGCGCGCGCGCCTGGGCACGCCGGCGCCTGATGTCGCCTTTCTCGCGATGACCCCCGAGCAGGCGCGTGGTGTGCGCCGCGAACTGGCCCCGCAGATGCTGGCGTGGGGCACATCGCAGGTCAGCATCGGTAATAGCCGCAGCTTGCGGCTGCCCGAACTTGAGGGCCTGCGGGTCCTCGAGATGCCCTGGCATGTCGAGCCCGAGCACCCAGCGGTCATGGCCTACCCGAAGGCACCGGCCCACTACAGTGTCGAGATGCAGCGCCTGTATGCCCTGGGCATCGATGCGTTTCGCGTCGCCCGCCAGATGAACGCCGGCGGCGCATCGTTCGAGCTCGACGGTGTGACCGGTCGGCTGCGCTACGACAGCCAGGGCCTGGCGCGAATTGATCGGGTTTCGGTGGCTGCTCAATATCGCGGTGGCCGTCCGATGCCAATCAAGGGACCGGCTGGCGCGAACTGAACGCTGTTCGATCGAGCTCAAGCGGCAGGATCAGCCGGTCAACCTTTTTGCACCCGATGCCGGCCCCCCGCCAGTCTCAGGGTTTTGATGCAGAGGACCGCGCACAGGCCTTTCTCGAGGCGCACGGCCTGCAGACCGTTGAGCGCAATGTGCGGTTTCGCGGCGGTGAACTCGATCTGGTGATGCGCGACGGCCCGGAATGGGTTTTTGTCGAGGTCCGGGCCCGAGCCGATGCCCGTTTCGGAGGCGCTGCAGCCAGCGTCGGACCGATCAAGCAGCGTCGACTGACCCGCGCAGCTCAGCTCTACCTGATGCGCCGCTTTGGCCAGCGTGGCTGGCCAGCCTGCCGATTCGATGTGGTCGCCTTCGAGGCCGGGGTGCCGTGCTGGATTCGAGCCGCTTTCCTGCCGCAGGCCTAGGCATCTGCCCGAGATACACTTGGCGGTTTCGAGGAGCCGCCATGCGATCGATTCACCGCCCACTGCTTGCTGCTTTGCTGGCCTCTTGCCTGCTCACCAGCGGCTGTCTTCCGGTGCTCGCCACCGGCGTGGCGGTCGGTGCGTTCGCAGCACTCGATCGGCGATCCGTCGGCACGCAGACCGATGACACCGAAATCGAGTTGCGCGGCAGCAGCCGCCTGTCCGATGCCATGAAAGGCTCGGCCGGTGTCGTCATCACCAGTTTCAACCGACGTGTCCTGCTCACCGGTCAGGTGCCCGATGCCGCCGCGAAGGTCGACGCCGAGCGTGCACTGCGCGGCGTTAATGGCGTGCGCGAGGTCTATAACGAGCTTGAAGTCGGGCCGAGGGTGTCGGTCACGACCCTGGCGAGCGACACCGCCCTCACCGCTCGGGTCAAGGCCTCCTTCGTTGAGCAGAAAGTGCTCGACTCCAACGCGGTCAAGATCGTCACCGAAAATGGTGTGGTCTACCTGATGGGGCTGGTCACCAACCGGGAAGGTCCGGGGTATGCCACCGTGGCCAGCCGTGTCTCAGGCGTGCGCCGGGTGGTCACCCTGTTCGAGTACATCAGCGAGGACGAACTCGCCCGGATCAAGGCACGCTGATCGCCGTTCGGGGGTTGCGCAACAACGCCGGTCGTCCCAGGATGGCTGCGCGACGCCTCGCTTCGGTTTGACGCAACCGTCAATCGGACTGCTTAACCGGCATGTGACAAACTGGCTACGCTGACGTTCCGGTGCGCATTTTCGCGCATCGAAACCAGAGATGACTGTTGGTTCGCTGTTCCTTTTCCTGAGTGCCGCCGTGTTGCTGTTGTGGGCGACGATCGCCTACAACCGTCTGGTGGGGCTGCGTAATGCCTGCCGCACTGCCTTCGAACGCATCGATGCGCCGCTCAAGCAGCGCCACGACCTCCTGCCCGAGGTGTTTGCGGTCATCGAGATGCTTGGTTTGCCGCAGCGTCAGCGGCTCTCGACCGCCCAGGCCGCTCGCCACAACGCGATTTCTGCCCGAGCCTGGGCTGCCACGCAGGGCGTTGAAGCGCATGCAATGCATCGGCTCGATGCGGCCGAGTCAGCCCTTTCGGCCGGTCTCGACACGGTGTGGGCGGCAATCGATGCCCATCAGCCGGCGAGTCGTGACGCCAGACTGGCTGCAGTGCGTGAACGCCTGCTTGAGGTCGAGGCGAGAATCGACTCTGCTCGTCGCGGCTTCAATGCCACCGCCGATGATTACAACCGTGAATTGAACCGGCTGCCGACCCGCTGGCTGGCTGTTGCGGCCGGCTTTCAGCGCAGCGAGTCGCTGCGCGCCACAGCGGTCTCGCGCCCCGGGCTGTCGGCCGCTCGGGCGACCGCATGATCGCGAGCAGACGGTTCGTCAGGTGAGCTTGATGACCCCAGTGACTCGCGCCCGGCAGCAGGGGCAGTCCGAGCGCGCGGTTGTTCGCCTGCGCTGGCTGCATGCGCTCGCCAGCCTGTCAGTGCTGCTGTTCATCGACCTTGTCTGGATCGGGATCGTCGCCGCGCTGCCGGATCGACTCGGCTCGTTCGCGCAGATCGGGCTGGTCGTGCTCAGCGGTGCTGTCCTGAGCCTCATCGCCGGCCCGGCCTGGACTGGATTGCGCCGACTGCGCGACGACCCGGCCTGCATCGCCGAGCGTCTGGGTGCAAGCCGGCTCGACAGCCTGGGCGATCCGCTGCATCGTCGCCTGCAGAACTTGCTCGAAGAGCTCGCGCTGAGCGCGCAGGTCGGTGTGCCGCGCGCGTTCGTGCTCGAGGGCGAGGACAGGATCGATACCCTCACGGTTGGAATGGATCCGAATCGCTCGATCGTGATTGCCACCCGGGGGGCGCTGAACCGGCTGACCCGATCCGAACTCCAAGGTCTTCTGGCCCATGAGATTGCCCATCTGGTGGCGGGCGATGTCCGGCTGAATACCTGGCTTTTCGGCCTGAACTCGGGTTTGCATCGACTGCCGGGCATTGGCGCCCTGGCCGTCAGGGCGATCGAATCAGGCGTGGGCTGGCACAGGGAATATGCCGCTGACGCGCTCGCGGCTGACCTGACCGGGCAGTCGCTGGCTCTGGGCAACGCGCTTCGCAAGACCCTTGGGCTGAGTGCGCAGGCCGACAGCCAGATTGATCCGGCCCAACACATGTCCTTGACTCAATCCGCGGTGCCGGGTCTTTCGCTGCTGTGGTTCTCCGGTGCGTGCGGCGCCACGGGCACAGCAACCAACCGGATCATGCTCAGCCAGCGGCTGGAGCGGCTCCTGGGCGAGCCGGCCCGGTCTCTGTCGGCTGGCGAACTGACCGACGATGCGCATCACCGCGAGGCAGCCCTGCCGGACCTCGATCTGGAATCGAATCCTGCACATCGGCCCGCAGACCGTCCCAGACGCATCCGGCTCGACACCTCGGCACCGATTGCGCTCGACGAGCCCGCGGGTGACCCAGTTCTTGGCGACGAGGCCGCTCAGTCGTCGAGCCCATCTCCGATTGGCGCCGTGCAGCCGCCCGCGCCGACAGCGGTCATGCGTCTGGTGCGCGCAACCCGCGAGCCGGAGGGTGCGGCCGCGCTGCTGGTGGCTTTGCTGGACGCGCCGGGCCGCTCGGCCCCGAGCTGGGACCGCAACTGGCTGGTGGCCGGCCAGCGCTTCGAGGGGCTTGCGGCGGCGGTCGCCGAACTGACGCCCGATGCCCGCAAGGCACTGCGCTGGCCGCTGCTCGAACTGGCGGTGCCACGGCTGGGTCCGCTCTCCGATCCGATGCGGCTGTCGCTGCTGCAGACCGCCCGGGACCGTGTCGGTGCCGAGGGCGAGTGTCTGCCGCTCGACTGGATCTATCTCGTGCTGGTGGGTATCCGCCTGGATGCACAGGCCAGCGACCCCAGGCGGGTCCATGCCGGCGAGATGCCCGATTCAAGAAGTGTGCGCATCCTGTTCGCCTTAGTCGCTCAGGAAGCGGGTGTTGACGAGGTGCGTATGGATCGTGCGGCCAATGCAGCCATTCGGGAGCTGGCCCTGCCGTCGGTGGGTGGCAGTGCCGGTGCGCTGAGCCTTGCAGCGGTCGAAGCCGCCGTCGAGCGGCTGCGCGGGCTGCCTCCGCTGGCCCGCCCGGTGCTGTTGCGCCATCTGGTGGCCATACAGGCGCGGGATGCCTCGTCGTCCACCGCCGAGCTGCTGCGAATCCTCGGTGTGGCGATCGATGCGCCGCAACCACTGGACGCCGGCATCGAGGCGCAGCGACTGGTGGCGACACTGAGCGGTGAGTCATGAACGACACGTCCACGCTGCAGGCCTCTTGGCAGGCCGCCTGCCTCACGCGGCCAGCCAGACCTCCACGTTCAAATCAGGCACTCGCGTGAACTCGCACCGTCATCGGGTGTCATCAGCATGTGTGAACCCGGGTGCTGCCTGCCCGGTTATCCTGATGCGTCCTTCTGACTCGCATCCCCTGATGAGCCCCTCTCCTGAAGCGCCCCCCGATTCGCAGGCACCGACCCGGCGACGATGGTTGACCGGCCCGGCCGCGCTGATCGCCGGTGCAGGCCTCGCGCTGGCCGGAGGCGCCTGGTGGCGGCGCCAGGGGATGGTCTGGGGCGGCCCGCAGCGACTGCCGGCCATCGACTATCCGATAATAGACGGGCGTCGCATCGGGCCTGCCGAACTCGCCGGCCGGCCGGTGCTGATCAATTTCTGGGCCACGACCTGCGGCATCTGCATCGCCGAGATGCCCGACCTGATCCGCCTGTATGAGGCCTGGCGCCCTCGCGGGCTGCAGATGCTGGCGATTGCGATGCCCTACGATCGGCCCGACCGGGTGATCGAGTTCGCGCGCCGCAAGGCGCTGCCCTTTCCGGTGGCACTCGACCCGATGGGCACCGCGGTGGCCGCCTGGGGCGGCATCGAGGGCACGCCGGTGACCTGGCTGGTTGACCCCTCGGGGCAGGTTCGTGCCCGCTGGACAGGCCGCATCGATGCCGCGACGGTTGAGCGCCGGATCGAGGCGAGTCTGGACCGATCGACCTAGCCGGTGGTCACGCCGGCGGCATGGGCCTGTTGATCGGCATGATAGGACGATCTAACCAGAGCGCCGACCGCCGCGTGAGTGAATCCTAACTCATAGGCCTGCGCTTCGAATCGGGCGAAGGTGTCGGGATGCACATAGCGGCGCACCGGCAGGTGGTGTCGGGTCGGCGCCAGGTACTGCCCGATGGTGATCATGTCGATCTGATGCGCGCGCATGTCGCGCATCGTTTGAACAATCTCCTCGTCGGTCTCGCCGAGCCCGACCATCAGCCCCGACTTGGTCGGCACCCCAGGCACCTTCTGCTTGAACTGCGCCAGCAGTTGGAGTGAATGCGTGTAGTCCGATCCCGGCCGCGCTTCCTTGTACAGGCGCGGCACGGTCTCGAGGTTGTGGTTCATCACATCTGGGGGCGCTGCCTCCAGGATGGCCAGCGCCCGGTCGAGCCGGCCGCGGAAATCCGGCACCAGCACTTCGATGCGGGTCGCCGGCGATGCCTCGCGCACCGCCCGGATGCAGTCGACGAAGTGGGCCGCGCCACCGTCACGCAGGTCGTCGCGGTCGACCGAGGTGATCACCACATAGGACAGCTTCATTGCGGCGATCGTGCGGGCCAGGTTCTCAGGCTCCTGCGCATCCAGCGGGTCGGGGCGTCCGTGCCCGACATCACAGAACGGGCAGCGCCGGGTGCATTTGTCGCCCATGATCATGAAGGTGGCCGTGCCCTTGCCGAAGCACTCACCGATGTTCGGGCACGAGGCCTCCTCGCAGACGGTGTGCAGCCGGTGCTCGCGCAGGATCTGCTTGATCTCATGGAAGCGGCTGCCAGGTGCGGCCGCTTTCACTCGGATCCAGTCGGGTTTGCGCAGGACCTCATCGACCGGCACGACCTTGATCGGGATGCGCGAGGTCTTGCCTGCGCCCTTGTGCTTGGCGCTCGGGTCGTAGTCGGCCGGGGGCGGCGTCTGGGGAGGGGTGTCGCTCATGGTCGTTCGATGTGGTCGGCCAGGCGCTGGCCGAAGTCCAGGGCCACCGACTGCAGATCGGGTACGGGATGCGCTCCCGAGCGGGACAGGTCGGTGACCGGCAGGCCAGCATACCCGCAGGGGTTGATCCGGCCAAACGGCTCCAGGTCCATGTCGACGTTGAGCGCAATGCCGTGATAGCTGCAGCCCCGGGTGATCTTCAGCCCGAGCGAGGCGATTTTCGCGCCCGGCGCACCAATGGCGTCGGCCCGGTACAGGCCCGGCGCGCCGGGCTTGCGGACGACCTGAACCCCCCATGCCTGGCAGGTTTCGATGGCACCCGCCTCCAGACGACAGACCAGATCACGCACGCCCAGCCGGTGGCGGCGCAGGTCGATCAGGGTATAGGCGACCACCTGGCCGGGGCCGTGGTAGGTGATCTGCCCGCCCCGCTCCGTCCTGACCACCGGGATTTCACCGGGAGTAAGTACATGCTCTGCTTTGCCTGCCAGCCCCTGTGTGAACACCGGCGGATGCTCGATCAGCCAGATTTCGTCTGGCGTGTCGTCACCGCGCTCAGCGGTGAACGTGCGCATCCCGGTCAGGGTCTGTTCATAGGGCGCTGCGCGCAGCGGTTGGATGATCATGTCGGGAGGGGGCAGAACAGCGCACAATCGTCGATGGTACGCGGGGTGCCGCGGGCACAACAGGGATGCAGCGATGGTCGATGCGATGAGGCCGGTCGAACTGATAGCCGCTGCGATCGGCGAGGGTGCGCCGGATCGGCGCACGCGCGCGGGCGCGGCGGTCCTGCGCCGCTGGGGGCTGGGCCGCAGGCTGGCTGCGCGTGGCCGCTCGGTGCGCTGGGGTCGCGGGGTCGCTTCCGATTTGAGCCTGATGAGCCAGGGCCCGATGAGCGTGGTGGCCGAGTTTTCGCAGCGGCTGGCCACCCGGGTCGAAGCCTCGATCGCCGCCGGACACCTGCCGGTGGTGATCGGTGGCGACCACTCCTGCGCGGTCGGCACCTGGAGTGGCGCAGCGCGGGCCTTGCACCAGCTGCATCCGGCTCGCGGGGATGTGGTCGGGCATGACCTGCGCCGGGCCGGCACCCGGCTGGGGCTGGTCTGGATCGACGCCCACCTGGATGCCCACACCCCCGAAACCTCCGAAACACAGAATCCGCATGGCATGCCGCTGGCTGCGCTGCTGGGTCAGGGTCCGCCGTCATTGACCGGGGTGGCCGGTGCGGGCCCCAAGCTGCGGGCTGCCGATGTGGTGCTGATCGGCCAGCGCAGCTGGGAGCCGGGCGAGGCCGAACTGCTGCGAAGGCTCGGTGTGCGCATCATGGACAGCCAGGAAGTCGCGCGGCGTGGCTTTGAAGCCTGCATGCGCGAGGCGATCGCCCAGGTCAGCGACGGCACCGCCGGCTGGGGACTGAGCTTTGATCTCGATGCCCTTGATCCGCAGGATGCGCCCGGCACTGGCACGCCGGTAGACCGCGGCCTGCGCCTGGACGAGGTCGCCGCCGCCCTTCACGGGCTGGCCTGGGAGCCACGCCTGCTGGCCTGCGAACTGGTCGAGTACAACCCGGTGCTCGATCGTGATCGGGTGACCGCGACGGCAGCCGAACGCCTGCTCGGCGCACTGATCGATCGGCGCAGTGCCGGTGCGCTTAGAGCACCACCTTGACCAGCGGATGCGAGGTGAGTTCGCGATACAGCGCATCGAGCTGCTCGCGAGAAGTCGCACGGATGGTGGCGGTCAGACCGAGGTAGTTACCCTGACGCGAAGCGCGCATCTCGAGCGTGCTTTCGTCGAAGTCGGGCGCATGGCGCTTGATGACCGCGACGATCGCGTCGGCGAATGCATCGACGCGTGCGCCCATCACCTTGATCGGAAAGTCGGTTGGGAACTGCAGCAGGTCGGCCAGCCGGTCGACCGCCCCGCTCACCGACGCGCCCTTGTCGTCCTGATCACTCATGAAATGGCCTGCCCGCGCTTCAGGCTGCAGCCTTGGCCTGCTGGTAGGCGGCATGCAGCTGGCGAAACACCGGGCCCGGTGCGCCCGATCCGACCGCCCGCCCATCGAGTGAGCTGATCGCGAGCACTTCCTTGGTGGCCGAGGACAGCATCAGCTCGTCAGCAGCCTGCACCTCAGCCTGCGCCACCGGCCGGATCTCGAAGGGCAGGCCCTGCGCCTCGCACAGCTCCTGCATCAGGCCATAGCGGATGCCTTCGAGGATGCGGTTGTCCCGCGGCGGGGCGATCACCCGGCCCGCCTTCACCATCCAGATGTTGCTCGAAGACCCCTCGGTCAGGAAGCCGTCGCGAAACATCACGCACTCCACCGCACCGGCATCGACCGCGGATTGCCGTGCCAGCACATTGCCCAGCAGCGACACCGACTTGATGTCGCACCGCAGCCAGCGCTGATCGGGCAGGCTGATCGCGGCCACGCCGTGTTCCAGCTGCGCGGCGGGCACGCTGGGCAGCGGGCTGCTCATGCCGAACACAGTCGGGGTGATGCCCTTGGGAAAGGCATGGTCACGCTTTGCCACGCCCCGGGTCACCTGCAGGTAGACGAACTGATCGTTCCAGGGGTGGCGGCTGACCAGTTCATCGACCAGCGCGCGCCAGCCGGCTGCGTCATGGGGATTGTCGATGCGCAACTCGCCCAGACTGCGCACCAGCCGTGCATGGTGCTGGGTCCATCGAAAGGGCTTTCGATCGTAGACCGGGACCACTTCATAGACACCGTCGCCGAAGATGAAGCCGCGATCGAGCACCGGAACCCGGGCTTCGCCGATCGGCATGAACTCGCCGTTGAGGTGGACGATGGCGTCTTCGGTCATGCCGTCTCCGGAATCGGGTTGGATATCACTTGAACCAGAGTCGGATCGTATCCCAGGCGCGCCCGAAGACACCGGCCTGATCGACCGCCTCGAGTGCCAGCAGGGGATGCTCGGCGATCGTCTTGTCTTCGTACTGCACCCGCAGCGTGCCGATGCGCTGGCCTTTGGTGAGCGGCCCCACCAGTGGCTGGATCCGCTCGATCTCGCCCTTGACCTTCTGTCCCTGACCGCGCGGCACGGTGACCAGCACCGGGCCCTCGAAGCCGGCCTTCACCTCGCGTGCGGCGCCCTTGAAGACCGGGTAGCTGGCGGCGGCCTGATCCTTGCCGTAGAGCTTGACCAGGTCGAAACCGCCGAACCCGTGGTTGAGCAGCTTTTGCGACTCGATCGCCCGGGCCGATTCCGACGCCGCACCGAGCACCACCGACAGCAGGCGACGCTCGATGTCGGTGCCCGGCTGAACCCGCCGGCTCGACGCGACCAGGCAAAAGCCGGCGGCATCGGTGTGCCCGGTCTTGACGCCATCGACCGTCGGGTCGATGAAGAGCAGGCGGTTGCGGTTGGGCTGCTTGATGTTGTTGTAGGTGTAGTCGCGCTGCGAATACAGCTTGTAGAAATCGGGATGGTCCTGGATCAGCCGGGTGGCCAGCGTTGCCAGGTCACGGGCGGTCGAGTAGTGCTGCGCGCCCGGCAGCCCCGAGGCATTGGAGAACAGGGTGTTGGTGAGCCCCATTCGCTTGGCTTCGGCATTCATCTGCTGGGTGAATCCGGCCTCGCTGCCGCCAATCGCTTCGGCCAGCACGATGGCCGCGTCGTTGCCCGACTGGATGATCAGTCCGTGAATCAGCTCATCGACCGTGGCCGGCTTGGGCGGATCGATGAACATGCGCGAGCCGATGGCCGCATGCGCCAGCGGCGACACCGGCGGGCGGCTGTCCAGGGCCAGCTTCTTGTCCTTGATCGCATTGAAGACCAGGTAGGCGGTCATCAGCTTGGTCAGGGACGCGGGCTCGACTTTCATGTCCGGGTCGCTGGCGGCCAGCAGCTGTCCGGTGGTGAGGTCCATCAGCAGCCAGGAGCGCGCTGCAATCAGTGGCGCATCGCGTGGCGCAAGGCCTTGGGTCGCGCCCACGGTGTTCTGGGCTTGGGCGGGGGCTGCGGCAGGTGCCTTGGAGCGCGCCGGTGCGGCCATGACCGGAGCCGCCGCAAATGCCGTGGTCAGCAGCATGATCGACAGCGCGGCGGCCAGCGGCCTCATGGCGGCTGCACCGAGGTCGGTGGCGAGACGGAGGTGGCGATTGCCCATTAGTGGATCATCCTTGCGCAAGGCCGCGGATTATACGGATCAGGACCGATCGACCGCCGTGGGGCGCTCGTGGTCCGGCCAGTCGCGAGCGGCATCTTGCGCCGTGTGCGCCAGCCGCAGGGCAGCGTCGTCGCCGGCTCGCGCACGCACCCGTTCGATGACTTCCCGCATCACGGTTCGCATCACGTCCAGGTTCACGCAGTCCTGCAGCCGGGCCTCCAGCACGCTGCCAGCCGGCCCCAGTTCGCGGCTCACGGCGCCGGCAATCTGACGCTTGAAGGCGTCGAGGCGAGGGTCACGCGGCGGCGCAGGCGCTTGCTGAATCGGTTCGCTCAGTCCGACCAGAACGATCAGGCCCTGGACCAGCAACTCCTCCAGGCGGATCGGCAACTCGGCCGGACGCAGCGACAGCGGCAACTGCGACAGCGCCCGTCGCCCGTCGATCATCGACAGCAGTCGAAGCGCCTGCGGTGTCAGCCCCCGGCCGGGTGTGGCCAGTTCGGCGTCGCCCGTGGGCGTTCTCGAGTAGACCCGTCGCGGGTCGGGCGCAGCCATTGACGGTGCTGCAGTTCAGCGCAGCTCGCGCATCATCAATTGCTTGATGAGGGTGAGCTTGTGGTGAAAGAAGTGATCGGCGCCCGGGATCACCACCACCGGCAGCGACTGCGGGCGCGCCCAGTCGAGCACCGCCGACAGCGGCACGGTGTCATCGAGCTCGCCGTGAATGACCAGGGTGTCCGCCGGCACGTTCTCGATGCCAAAGCGCGAGGTGGCGGTGCCGATGAACACCAGCTTGGCGGCCGGCTGACCGTCATGTTCAAGCTGCCTGGCAACCCGAGACTGCACCATGGTGCCGAAGGAAAAGCCAGCCAGCACCAGCGGCAACGCGGCACCGTCGGCTTCGGCCGCACGGGCGGCGGCTACCACCGCCAGCAGGTCCTCGGTCTCGCCGCGGCCTTCATCGTGCAGGCCTTCGCTGTCGCCGACGCCTCGGAAGTCTGGCCGCCAGCAGACGAATCCGCAGGCCAGCAGGGCGCGTGCCATGGTCTGGACGACCTTGTTGTCGCGGGTGCCGCCAAACAGCGGATGGGGATGGGCGATCACTGCGACGCCGCGCACCGGGCCGGACTCAGGGCGGTCCAGCGCGATGTCGATGCGACCGGCCGAGCCGGTGATGCCGATGATTCGGGTGGCGGGGTTCATGGCGGATCCGAAGGCGCGCGGCTCAGGCGTCGATGCGCAGGCGGGCCACCGGCACGCCGTCGCGCAGGTGGCTGTCGACGATCTCGTCGATATCGGTCTGGTCGACATAGGTGTACCAGATGCCCTCCGGATACACGACCGCGACCGGTCCGTGCTCGCAGCGGTCAAGGCAGCCGGCCTTGTTGACCCGAACCTTGCCCGGGCCATTGAGCCCGAGCGCCTTGACCCGGTCCTTGGCATGGGCCTGCATCGCTTCGGCATTGCGGCTGGCACAGCATTCGCGGCCGTCATCGCGGCGATTCAGGCAGAAAAACAGGTGATGGGTGAATCCCACGAAGACAGCTCCAGTGGCCAGCAACAGCCCTTCAATTGATCGGATGCCACCGCTGCAACAGGCGGCACGGGTGCGGCTTTCTAATCATTTCGAGGGGGTCGACGCCTGTCGCGTCAAGCCCCATAGTCGCCGGACCTTAGTACGGGCCCAGGCAATGCAAGCAGAAGCCGACCTGCAATTCTACAAAGCGCTCTTCAACCTCGCCGATCAATCGTCGACCGTCGCCTGGGTCCTGTGCAAGGACCCGGGAATGCCGCTGATTCTCAGCACATTTTCGAAGCAGGTCTTTGGTGAGCAGCTCCACTTCAATGATATCCGGGCACAAGTCATCGAAACCGTGCATGTCGATGACCGTCCGCAGGCCCTGAATCGGTTGAATGAGGTGGAAAGCACGGGCCGATTGACCCAGATGCGCGTGCGCATCATGCGAGTCGACACCCGGGACTATGGCTGGTTCGATTGCTCCTTCGCGGCCCTGTCCCGAGATCGGGGCCGCGTCACCCAATGGGCGTTCCGGGCGGTTGACATCGACGAGGAGGTCCGGTCGCAGCAGGCGGCCCGCGAGGCCAGCCAGCGCAAGGACGCTTTCATCGCCTTGCTCGGCCATGAACTGCGCAACCCGCTGGCCCCGATGATCAATTCGCTGGCGCTGATTCGAAGCAACCATCCGAGTGAGGCCATCCTCCATGAAGTCGAGCTCATTGAACGTCAGACCCGACACATGGTCCGGCTCATCAATGATCTGCTGGATGTGTCCCGACTCGACTATGATCGCTTGACGCTTGCCCCGGAGCGGATCGACCTGCGAATGACCCTCAAGCAGGTCCGCGAATCGATCCTGCGTGCGCACGTCTCCATGCACAAACGCCTGACCTTGATCGAACCTGATCAGCCGGTGATGGTCATGGCTGACAGGGCGCGCATCGGGCAGGTGGTCGGCAACCTCATGCGCAACGCTGTCAGCTTCAGCCCGCCAGGCAGTCCGGTGACCCTGTCGCTGTCGGTGACGGCCGAACAGGAGGCGAGGATCGACCTGACCGATACCGGGATTGGCATCGAACCCAAGCGGCTGGCGACCTTGTTCGAGCCCTTTTCCCGCCCGCCCGAGACGGTTCGGCACGCGGGCGAAGGCTTGGGGCTGGGTCTGTCGCTCGCCCAGCGCCTGGTGCAGATGCAGGGCGGGCGCCTCTCGGTGCACAGCCCGGGCGCCGGTCTGGGCAGCACCTTCACCATCCATCTGCCGCTGGCAGCTCAGACCGACGAGGCGGTGGATACGCCACCACAGGCCATCAACCCGTCCCAGTCGGCCACCCCGGCACAGTCCGCCACCCCACCGCAACCCGTTGCTGTCGCAGCACCCGCCACCCCCGCCGCCGGGCATCCGGCGAGCATCCTGGTGGTCGACGACAATGTGAAGGCGGCCGACTCCCTGACCCGTCTGCTGCGGCTGTGGGGCCACTCGGCGCGGGCCGCACACGACGGGCCGAGCGGACTGGATCTCTGGCAGACCTTGCATCCCGATGTGGTGCTCCTCGACATCTCGATGCCGGGCATGAGCGGTGTCGAGCTGGCCCGCCTGCTGCGCGCTCAGCAGGGCGGCCGTTCGCTCAGGATTTTCGCGGTGTCGGG
>Ga0209598_10001247_pt1 | contig 20843 bp, 11 predicted proteins | sample M_140807_EF_Meta_FD_187317 | JGI IMG/M metagenome (GOLD analysis project Ga0209598, IMG submission 187317) | Freshwater microbial communities from Lake Montjoie, Canada to study carbon cycling - M_140807_EF_MetaG (SPAdes) (version 2) | ecosystem: Environmental > Aquatic > Freshwater > Lake...
ATAACCATTTCTTTTTAGAAACAGTGCCAGTTCGATCATCGACTCGATGGAGCTGCCCGGATGCGAGGCGATGAAATAAGGGACGAGGAACTGTTTTTTGCCGGCATCGGCGCTGGCCTCTTTGAATTGCTCGGTGAAATACTCGAAGTCGTCGTTGGCGGGCTTGCGCATCTTGTAAAGCACATCGGCATCGACGTGCTCGGGGGCGACTTTGAGGTGCCCCCCAACGTGATGCTCGGTCAGCTCGCGAATATACTCGGGTGATCGGCGAGCCAGATCCATCCGAATGCCGCTTGCCACTAGCACCTTCTTGACTCCTGGCAATTCTCGGGCCTCTCGCATGAGCTCGATCACGGGCTGGTGATCGACCCCCAAAAGTTTGCAAATCTTTGGATGCACGCAGGACTGCCTTCTGCAGACGGCCTCGACCTCTGGCCGAGTGCAACGCATGTGGTACATGTTGGCCGTCGGTCCCCCGATGTCGCTGACAATTCCTTTGAACTCTTTGTCCTGGCTCATTTGGCGGATTTCATTGAGCACGGACTCTTTCGAGCGGGACTGAATGATACGGCCTTGATGTGCTGTGATGGAACAAAAAGTGCATCCACCGAAACACCCTCGCATGATCGTCACGGAGTTTTTGATCATGTTGAAGGCTGGGATGGGCTCGGTGTAGCTAGGATGGGCGCGGCGGGTGTAAGGTAGCCCGTAAATGCGATCCATGGCTTCTTGGCTGATCGGCAATCCTGGGACATTGCACACGATGGCCTGATTGCCATGGCGCTGGACCAACCGCCTTGCGTTGAGCGGGTTGGTTTCATTGTGAATCATCCGGGTGGCGATCGAAAACGCGACCTTGTCGGTCGTTACGGCTTCGTAGGAGGGCAATTCCATAGCATCTTCGGGAACGGTTTCAGAGGCTCCTAGAGCGTAAGCCACACCGCGCATGTCGCGAAGGTCTTTGACACTTTGGCCTGCTTCGAGCCGACGAGCGATCTCGATGATCGAGTTTTCGCCCATGCCAAAACCGACCAAATCCGCTTTCGAGTCGAGCAGAATGCTGCGGCGAACTTTGTCGCTCCAGTAGTCGTAATGGGCCAATCGACGCAGCGATGCTTCGACGCCACCGGCGATGATAGGGACGCCTTTGTAAGCTTCACGAGCCCGCTGGCAATAGGCCAGTGTGGCTCGGTCAGGCCTCAGCCCGATGCGCCCGCCTGGCGAATAAGCATCATCGTTGCGGACTTTGCGATTGGCCGTGTAGTGGTTGATCATGCTGTCCATGTTCCCTGCGCTGATCGCAAAGAACAATCGAGGCCTGCCAAAGCGTTGCCAATCCTTGCACGTTTGCCAGTCCGGTTGACTGACCAGTCCGACGCGATACCCAGCGGCCTCGAGGACCCGTCCGAGGATCGACATCGCAAAACTCGGGTGATCGATGTAAGCGTCCCCGGTGATGAAGACCACGTCGAGCTCGTCCCAGCCTCTGGCATGAGCCTCCTGCATCGACATGGGCAAGGGGGTCTTGGCCAACGGTCCGTGCGGCTGACGTTCTCCAAGGTTGTCCAGGTAGCGCGAGACGACGTTTCCGTTGGCGTTTTGGCTGGTCATCCCCGAGGTTCCGCAAGAGGACTCGCTGGGCTGAGGTTCAACGATAGGCAAAGGATTGTTCATAGTGTTTCAAAACGATTCAGCGGGGCCAGGAAACGAACCGTCTTGGACCTCTTGGCAGTATTGTTTTACCGCGTCGAGTGCCTCAGAGCGTAGATCGCTAAATGTGCGGACAAATTTTGGGACGTAGCCGGAGTTCCAGCCGAGCATGTCGCTGGTTACCAAAACCTGTCCGTCGCAGTGCCGACCGGCTCCGATCCCGATGGATGGAACGACGAGTTTTTCGGTAACATCTTGGGCCAATTCTGCAGGTACACACTCCATCAAAACGCAAAAAGCTCCTGCTTGCTGGGCCGCCAGAGCATCTTTCATCAGACGTTCGGAATCTTTCTGGACTCGGTATCCCCCCAGAGCATGGACACTTTGTGGTCGAAGCCCGATGTGGGCGATTGTGGGGATCCCTGCATCCACAAGCGCCGCGATCGAGTCGGCTTGTTGGTGCCCCCCCTCCATCTTGACGGCCTGGCACTGAGTCTCTTTCATGATCCTCGCGGCAGATTCGACGGTATGCGAGACACTGATTTGTCCAACTGGAAAAGGGAGATCGACAACCACCATGGCATGGTTTGCGGCCCGGGAGACCATCGAGCCGTGGTAGATCATTTGATCCAATGTCACTGGGATGGTTGTTTCATGGCCTTGGACGACCATCCCGAGGGAGTCTCCGACTAGCAAGCAATGCACTCCGGCTTGGTCGAGCATTTTTGCCATGGGAAAATCGTAGGCCGTAAGCATGGCGATCTTCTCGCCCCGCTTCTTCATCGCTTGCAAGGTTCGTACGTTGATACGTGATGGAGTCTGCGTCATATAGGATTATCCGCAGCAAGCTGCGTCGCGGTTCATCTTCGGGACGCTGCGGTCTTGCTTGGGGCTTGGCCTTTGTACATCTGGCGATCCTTGGATGCTTCGGCTCGCGACTTTTCGAGCGACCGCAGAGCGACCGCTCGGCGAGACTCTGGCAGGCTCTGCCAAGCTAGCCGGTAGTAGGTCTCGACCGATGCCCAATGCCCGCGTTGGCGGGCTAGGTTCGCAAGGTTTAGATAGTATTTGGTGGCCTCTGCATCGGTCTCATGTGGAACGCTCCCATAGCCAGTGACGTGAGGCTTTTCCGGAGAATCGCCACTGAGGGCAGCCAGGTAGTCGTACTCGGGTGGGGCCGCACGCCCCCGAGCCTTGGGTGGAATCCTCGAGTAACCTGCAGGGTCGAACTGCTTGAGATCCGGCTCGGTCGATGACTTGGATGCCTGCGAACGGATCATCCGATCGAGCTCGTCCAAATCGATGACGGTCGCTGAGACCGAAGCTCCAGAGATTCCGGCCGATTGACCGATGGCCCCACGAGCTCGGCTCGAGCTGTTGCTGCGATTTGAGCCCATATACCCCGTACCACTGTCGGGAACGGCTGCCGAGGTCGAAATGCTAAAGGTTCCCATGCTTGGAATTTGAACAATCTGGGAATTGGCTTTTTGCTCGTAATTCAACGCTCCGACAAGCACGCCGAGCATCAAACACCACCTCGATGCAGTCCATAGAATGCGGTTGTGGGGATGAATTCGATCAATTTGCATAGGAATAGTCCGGTCCGTAGAGAGCCAAGGGTCCTTTGATTCTGCCCTCCATTGTAGCGAGGCTAAGGTTTTTTCAGCCCAAAGGATTCGGCGATTTTAAGGTTTTGTGCCGTGCTTAACGGTTTTTCCGGCACTGGCATCGCTCCGGCCAAACGGATATTCTTACCAGGACTGTTCCTTGGTTCCTCAGTTGATCCTTTCCCCAACGGAGTCGAAGAGACTATGGCGATTGCAGATGCAGAAAAGACCGTTCACGCTCCCAAAATCCGACACACCGAATGCTTCATCGACGGCAAATGGCGACCTTCTCTATCCGGAAAAACGTTCGCCACGCTGAACCCAGCAACCGAAGAAGAGATCTGCCAAGTCGCCGAGGGGGACAAAGAAGACATCGATCTGGCTGTGAAAGCCGCTCGCAAGGCCTTTGATGAAGGCCCCTGGTCCAAGATGGATGCCCGGGATCGCGGCAAGCTGATGTACAGGCTAGCGGATTTGATCGAAGAAGAAATCGATGAACTCGCCGCCCTGGAAAGCCTCGACAACGGCAAGCCGATCAACGAAGCCCGATACGGCGACCTCGTGCTGGTCCTGGATTGCTTGCGATACTATGCTGGCTATGCCGACAAGATCCACGGATCGACCATTCCGATCCGTGGCAATTATCTGACCTACACTCGTCGCGAAGCGGTCGGCGTTGCCGGCCAAATCATCCCCTGGAACTTCCCGATGCTCATGGTGGCTTGGAAGTGGGGACCTGCTCTTGCTGCAGGGTGCACGATCGTGATGAAGCCCGCCGAGCAAACTCCGCTTAGCTGCTTGAGACTCGCCCAACTGGCAAAAGAGGCTGGTATCCCAGACGGTGTGATCAACGTCGTTCCAGGCTTTGGACCCACCGCAGGAGCTTCTCTGGTGCGTCACCCAGGAGTCGACAAGATCGCTTTTACCGGCGAGCATCGCACGGCTCAGATCATCATGCGGGATGCATCGGAAACCCTCAAACGATTGACCTTTGAACTCGGCGGAAAGAGCCCCAACGTCGTCATGGCAGATGCCGATCTGGATCGAGCCGCCCAAGGTGCTTACATCGGCCTGTTCCTCAACCAAGGTCAATGCTGCTGTGCCGGCAGCCGCGTGTTTGTCGATAAACGAGTCCACGCTGAGTTCGTCGAAAAGGTCCAGAAACTTGCCAAGGCTCGGCGGGTTGGCAACCCGCTTTCCACCAAGACCGAACAAGGCCCACAGGTCGACCAAGCTCAGTTCGATAAGATCATGAGCTACATCGACAAGGGGAACGCCGAAGGAGCCAAATGCGTCGCCGGCGGCGCTCGACACGGCGACAAAGGCTACTTCGTTCAACCGACCATCTTCGATGGCGTGACCGACTCGATGTCGATCGCCAAGGAAGAGATCTTTGGACCCGTCATGTCGATCCTGACCTTCGACGATTGGGAAGAACTGATCAAACGCTCCAACAACACCTTCTTTGGACTGGCCGCTGCGATCTGGACCAAAAACGTCGGCCGCGCGCACGAGTTTGCCAAACGAGTTCGCGCCGGTACCGTTTGGGTCAACTGCTACGATGTCTTCGACGCAGCCGCCCCATTCGGTGGATTCAAGATGAGTGGTCAAGGCCGCGAACTGGGCGAAGAGGGCTTAAAAGCCTACACCGAGTCCAAGACCGTTACGGTCAGCCTCGAACCGTAAGACTCCCCATGAATAGCTCAGCCCATTAAAAGCCTAGCCGTGAACGCTTCCCAAAAAGTTCCAAAAAACCAGATCGCCCTGAAGGCGGTCTGGTTTTCTTTTTGCGCTGTTTGGACATGCGTTCTGTACATCGTAATGTTCGCCTCGTCGAATCAAGCCTGGGCCCAGCAAAACCAGCTTGCGGATAAGGCTTCGCAGTGGAGCGATCAAGCTTGGACAAGGGCTCCGGATCGAATCCATCGGGCTCTTGCCAACGCCCCATTGGATTCCGCAAAATCAAGAGAGTTCGAGCAAACCCCTAAGGCTCACAGAGGTCAGGTCCTGAGCAAATTTATCGAGGATCTGCTCACATCGGAAACCTTTGCCAAGGCCCAAGCAGCGGCTTGGATTAAGGATCAATTTGGGATCGAACCTTGGGATCCCCTAGCACCGGATCGTATCGAGCGCTCGGGCTGGGATACACCCGCGTTCCGCGATTGGCTTATCAAGAGTTTTCAAGAAAACACTCCCTTTGATGCGTTTGTCCAGAGCCAATTGATCGGCGTGTCGGATCCCCCTTCGAAACTTCCAACACACGCCTGGTATCTGGCCGGTCAGTGGACCAATTATCGCATTCTCGAGTCCCCTACTCCGATCGAATCGAATTTGGTGCGGCAGTTTCAAACGGCATTGGAGTCGATCGAGCGTACGGAGGCCAAGGATTGGCAACGGCTCGTCGAGCAAAGCCAAAAAGGGTCCAACGACATCCGTCGCTGGTGGCACTCGCAGAGGACTTGGCCAAAGCCCCCGGAAGAGGAACTCGTTTGGAGTTGGCCTAGGTCCAACCAGACCGATTCCCAACCTATAACTCCATCAGGTCGCCCGGATGAACTAGCCTCGAAGAGCTCGCCTGTTAGACTCGGTGCCGGAGCATCGGTGAGTGTCTCCCAAGCACCGGTGCTCAGAGGGTTCCGCGAGTGGACGCTGGTACTTGCCGGGAACTTTTCCAAGGAGCAGCTCGGCAGCAGCGAACCGGTAACGCTCTTGGTGCAATCGCTAGCACTGTCGAGGGATCCGAGCGACCAGGGCTCTGAATCGCTTTTGCGAACCCTCAGGCTGGAGCTTCGACAAGGGCGATTATGCGTCCGATTGATTCATGACGTTAGGATATCGAGCCAAGAAATCCAAGCACAAGAGCCGATACCAGCAGGCCAAACGATTCAGATTGCGATCATCAACGATGGGTTGGGTCGAGCCGACTCGATTCGCATCCTTTTAGACGGCGAGCCTATGAGCACCGTTGTATCCGAGGGTGCGTCTAAGTACTTCAAGGAGGTTGGATCGTCCCAAGGCAATCATTGGCAAATCGGATCCGATACAAAGGGGGCTTGGCAGCTCGAGCAAGTCATCCTCTACAGGCTGGCGCTCAGTGGCCCCGAGTGCCGAGGGTTTGCCGACTCCCTTTGGCAAGAGAACTGGGAGGAATTCGACGAGCAGACTCGAACCGAGTGGGTCGAGCATTATGCGCGGCGTGTGGATCCGCAATGGCGTTACCAGCGCGAGAGCCGCAGCCATTATGTGACGAATATGGCGGCGGTCCTTGAGAGCCAGTCGATGCTCCCGGTGGTTGGCGCGCTGGACCAGCCGATTTTTTTGGTCGAGCCTGAACGTTTCCCAAACACACTCCTTGGAGCCGGTAGGATCTCTTCATTGGATCGATCCGAGGTGGTTCGAACTTCGGCGAGCGAATGGTCGGTACCGAGCAAGCTCGTCACTGTAGAGGATTTGGCCCGTACGGAGATCCAGCGAACTTGGCAATCGATGCTCCGTAACTCCCAAGAAAAGAACCGATCTGGCGAACCATTGGATCGATTTGTCGTCGACTTTATGAGCGACTGGGACCGCAAGCGATTGATCCTCAAGTTGACCGAGTTGCTCATGCAGCAGGACCAGTAGAGGGTCCTAGGATACGAACTGTTTGGCCGAGAAGGTCTTTTGTGGGCACTTGGGAAGCGAGGAGGCAAAGGTGGCTCCGTAGGGCTTGGTCGACATGCGTGGATCGGTGACCAGTACCACTCCCGAATCGGTCGCTGTGCGAATCAAACGACCGAAGCCTTGGCGAAATTTAATCACCGCTTCGGGCAATTGGAAATCGCGAAACGGATTGCCTCCCGCCTGACGGATCGCTTCGAGTCTGGCTTCCAAGAGCGGATGGTCGGGCACACTGAATGGCAGCTTGGTAATCACCACCAATTTCAAGGCGTCGCCCGGCACGTCCACACCTTGCCAGAAGCTTTCGGCGCCGAAGAGCACACCGCGTGGGTGTTCTTTGAAAGCCTTTAAGAGTTCAGTTCGAGGCACTCCGTCGGCTTGCGAGTAGGTCGCAAGTCCATGTTGACTCATCCAAGGCGCGAGAGATTGGCTGCATCGACGCAGAGATTCGTAGGAGGTAAACAGTACGAAGGCATGCCCATCGAATCTACCGATGTAGTGTTTCAAAGCCGGGATGATGGCATCCTCGTATCGGTTCTTTTCGACCGATGGGTCGGGCAGATCGGTCAGCATATGTAGCTGAGCGAGTTTGGGGTAATCGAAAGGGCTGCCGACTTGCAAGCTCGGCACACCCAGGGCTCCGATGCGGCGTTGGACGAAATGGAAGGCGGGATCATCTTTTTTCGTGTCGACTCGGCCTAGCGATTCTGACTGTTTGGTCGCAATCGTGGCGCTGGTCATGATCACGCTAGGTACTTTTTGGAACAAGTGCTCGCGGAGGTAGTTGCCGATATCTAGCGGACTGCTGCGTAGCGTCAGGCGAGTGAAGTTTCGTCCCGATCCACGGGATTCTTTTTTCTCGAACCAATACACCGCACCGGATTCTTTTTGCAAGAGCCAGGTTTCTAAACTGGTTGCCAAGGCGGCCAGACGATTCGAGGCCGACATCATATCCAGCTTGGCATTCGCATCCTTAAGATCCTTTCCGTATCGTTCGAGCTCGACCGACATCTCATGAAGCGACTTGTACAGGTCGGTGCTAAGCGCGATGGGAGTCCGGAGTCGTCCGTTTTGGGGCGAATGAACTTGGGCCCAATTCAAAAAGTCACCCACGAATTCGTCGAGCAATTCCATGCAGGCATAGCTTCTCTGTTGCAATTGGCGCAGGCCCAAGGCCACGAGCGTCCCTTTGTCGTTTCGTGGGTTGTAGAGCTTCCGCAGGGTGTAGTCGATTTGGGAGTTGCTGACGGTCAGTCCCAAATGCTCGCCCGCGACGCTCTCGATCGTGTGGCATTCGTCAAAGATGACCGCTTGGTAGTTGGGTAGGAAACTACCACCTTGAGCACGCACCGCCAAGTCGCTGAAGAATAGCGCATGGTTGACCACGAGAATCTTGGCGTTGGCGACCCGACGACGAGCGGCATAGTAGAAGCACTTGTCGAACGTATTGCACTTGCGTCCCATGCAGTTTCCTGAGTCGCTTGAGAGCTCGTCCCAGAGGATACCGTTGGGTCGAAACGGCAGGCTCGAAAGGCTGCCATCGGAGGTCGCGTCGGCCCAGCGCTGGACCTCCTCAAAGTTTTCGAAATCGCGTTCTTCATGAAGCAGGCTTGTGAGTCGCGATTTGGCTACTTGCATGCGTCGTAGCGACAAGTAGTTGCTGCGGCCTTTGACCAGTACGGAAGTGAATTCGCGGGGGATAACAGCGTTTAGCAGAGGCAGATCTTTGGCAATGAGTTGTTCTTGGAGACTGATGGTATGGGTGCTGATAACGATTCGCCTGACTTTCGGCTCTTCGTTTTCGTTATCGGAGTCTTGCTTGGCTTCGAGCTCGGCTTCGAGTTTGGCTTCGTCGGAAGTTGCAAAGAGGATCGCTGGAACCAGATAGCCGAAGCTTTTTCCCACCCCTGTACCAGCCTCGACGATCAGGTGCTTGCGGTTGTCCAGGGCTTGGGTAACCGCTTGGGCCATTTGCAGTTGTTCGCGGCGATGTTCGTAGTTGGCGATCCGTCTGGAGATGCTACCTCCGGGTCCGAGGATCGACTCGAAATCCAATACGCTCATGCGGGTGAACCAGGGTGAAAAAGCACGGGTAAAGCGGATAAAAACGCAAGAATCAGGATACCTCAAAAGTGTGTTTCTGTCCCGGGTTTGGTCAGGTTAAACCCAAGAGGAATCGCACGAGGGGAGAAAATTTGCGTTTTAGGTGCTCTTAAATTGCGAGGCGATGAATCGCCAGAGTCGCTGGCCAATGGTTAAGCGAGGCAGATCGAATCGGGCGCTGCACAGCCCCCCAGAAGCAATCATTCCGTGTGCATCGTCGAGTTCGATGCGAACCCTGTAAAGGGGCGTATCGCTTTGCCAGACACCTCGCTCGTCTCGTTGGAGCACATAGGTCGGATCCCCAGCGAGCTCACTGGGAAAGGCGGGGATTGGATCGCTCGAAAAATAGGAAACTTTGGCCTCGATCGTCTCTGCTGGGTTGGAATCGCTGACGACCAGAACCCTCGTCTTGGTATCGATGGAACGGATCGTCTCGGCGGTAACCAATGCGGTGGCCTCTTTCTTGAGGCTATGAGTAAACCAACCGAGCAATTCACCGCGTTTGATTCGTTTCCGCTCATCGGAGGCTGTTACAACGGGTTGCCAATTCCGACGAGCCTCTCCCTGGCTGTAGCCTATTTGACTCCATCCTGATTTCAGGATGAAGCGTCCGGGTCCAGGCGAGACTATTCGCAGCTTGGCCAACTGCTCGTCGAGCAGCCGGAGTTTACCTGAAGCTTCAATCTTCATCTGCTCGAGCGTTGGGATCTGAGCTGCGAGCGTTTCGTCGTTGACTTGGGCTTGCCGATAGATCTCGATGCGACTTTGGAGCTCGAGGTATTGATGCTCCAGGTCGATTCGCTCCAGAGCGAGCTCTGGATTGTCCAGTTCGACAATCAACTCCCCAGCACCAGGAATAGTGGACATAGGCTCCGTGACCCAATGAGATATTCCTCGCACGGTGCCATCCTCAGGCGCATAGATCGGCCTAGCATCGGTGTACTCGAAATATCCACGATGCACCGTGCGGTTGGGAAACGGGATTAGCAAAGCGACAAGCAGCATGGCCAAGATCGAGCCGACAAAAGCCCCAAATCGCCAAAAGGAGATCGGCTCAGGAGCAAACAGCTCGGCGGCCAACGATTCAGCTTGGACCATCGAACCTTTAACAATTCCCAGAGCCATCGCAGAGCCGATCGCAATAAAATAAAACCCTAGTCCAGAGGGGACCAGAAAGTGCCACAGGAAGAAAACGATCGAGCCCAGAACGACCCATCGATACAACATCGACAGAAACGCAAAAACCGACAGCAGAGCGATCGGCAGATCAAACTCTTCCCGATCGGGCTTGCGCCCCCCTAGGATCGCCACCAAAGAATGCCATAGAGCCGAGGAGCTTTGGGCCCCGAGGTTCGGGCAGCTGACGGCATCCGAAAGAATGAAGTAACCATCGTAGCGAAAGAAAGGATTGGCATTGAGTACCAAGGTGCCCAACGTGCACATCACCCACATGCCGCCTCCGAGGACATGAAGAAGGCCGTTTTGGGTGTTGAGGAAAATCAGTCCGCCCAGGATGGCGATCCAAAATTCCATGTAAATCCCCGCAGCGGCGATCCCCGCCCGATGCAACCGCGAGGGCAATCGCCAACTCTCGGTCGTGTCGCAATAAAGGCATGGTGTAAAACACAAAAACAAGGCTCCGATCTCTGCGCAACGAACCTTGAGTTGCACGCAGGCCAAGTAGTGGCCAAGTTCATGGATTGATTTGATCGCTACCAGGACAGCACCGAGGACCAGCCAGCGATCCCCCTGAATCTTTCCCACATCATACAATAGCTCATTGGGACGACTCAAGAGTTTTGAGGCCACAAAGTAGCTGACCGAAAGCAAAGCCACCGCCAAGGAGATTATCGTCTTTGGCGAAAAAAACACTCTAGAGAACAATCTCGCCCACGCGTAATCGATCGAGGGGCGAAACAGCGGGATACGGACCGAGAGGGGGTTGGCAAGAACCGATTTGAAAAACGAGCCTCGGCTCGCAGAGGTCGCCAACTGACCGGTCTGAAACCCCGGTGGGGTATCGATCAGATTCGTGCGAAATAGCTTCTGGACCAAGGTCTCGATCCAGGTAGCAGATAGATGGGACTTGAGCCCCACCCTTCGGACCACCTCGAAAACTTGGTCCACTGTGCGAGTGCCGTCAAGGAGCAAGACGGCTTGGTGCTCCAATCCGCTGAAGTAGTAGAAGGCATTCGAGATAGGATCCATGGCCACCCAACGGCCTGTGTCTGGGTAAGCGATCCATTGGATATCGGATCTGAGGCGAATCGTTGCCGACCTCAGCGTCGAGATTCCGTCGGATTGGGTGCTCTGATCGCTCATTGCGCAGCCGGTATCCAAACTTTAGGACGCAGACCGGGTCGAAGTTTTCCGTCGCGATTGTCGACATCCAGATGGACGCGAACTTGGGAGTTGATGGGGTTGACCTCGGGACTGATGAAAACGAGTTTGGCGGTGGTTTGGATTGTTTTGCCCGAGAGCTGCAACTCGACTTGGGCCTCGGTATTGAGCCACTTCGAGTCGGCCTGCTCTGCTTGCATGAAACCTTCAATCCTCAGTCGGTCGATTTCCACTAGCCGGAGCACCACCGTTCCTGGTTCGACCCATTCACCGACGCGTTTTTCCAATGCGACAACCATTCCTGAGACCGGTGCTCGGAGGTTGTGTTTGTCGAGAATATCTTCGAGTTGCCTGTATTCGATTTGGATTTTTGCTAGTTCCAATTGAGAGATCTCTTTGGCATACCGCGAGCGATCGATCTCGAGGTTGGCGCGATCGCGAACCAATTCCAATCGGTTGATCTCTATCGCTGGGTAGACATCCTCGACGCGTTTATTGGCCTCGACGGCTCTGAGGTATTCGTTTTGTGCAACGGCAAAGGTTTTGCGAGCAAGTTCGATATCGATGGTGTTTTCAAAGTTCTTTTGTGCCACATCCAAGGCAACCTTGGATCGCTGTAGTTGCAACTCCGTAGCCGTCGATTGGATGGCTGCTAAGGGGGATTGAATCTTGACTCGATCTCCCTCGCGGACCGAGACATTGCTCAAGAGACCTTGGACCTGGGCGGCCACAGATGTGACTTCCACCGTCTTGAGGATCGCTCCTTCAACGATGATCGAATTGGCTTGGCTGGGATTGGGAGTTGATTGTGCAGCCGATGGGTAGCAGAGCATCTGGCAAACCAGATAGCTTGCAAGCAGAACCGCTAGGTATCGCGGTTTGGAGTGCAAGCTCGATGACCGAGAGATCGAGGATGGCTTAAGGCTCATGGTACGGAATTCCCTTGGGAAACGTCAGGTTGGGTTTTGGATTGTGGAGTCGAGGTCAACCAGAATCGCTTTTGAAGAAATTCGACCAAAGGCCGGCTCCAGATGAACCACAAAGGACGCCTGCCGCACGGGATACGCGCATAAGCTACGGCTCCGATGACTGGTTGGTCCAGTTGGCTCGAATCCAGCGAAGCGGTCGCTCTTCGACAAGGCCCCAGGCTAGGTCTCTGGTCGACTTCTCTGGTCATCGTCGAGAGTTTTGCTTGCAGACTCTGGCGGGTGGAGTTCTCCAACCCCCAGTCGATATCGACCGGTCCATTCTTCAAGGCTTGCTCGACATACCCACCGTCGCGATCGGCGACAAAGAGCTTAAGTTGCCAAGGGCCTTGGAGGTCCGCGACTCGAAACAAAACATCACCGCGCTGCAGAGGCCGATCGCTTAGCTCTCGCTTTAGATCGCCCCCTACGACCATCCCTTGGATGGGTGATTCCAAGAGGAGTTCCCTCTTTTGCTTGAGCAGGAATTGCTGCTTCTTGAGGGCCTGGCTCTCTTGAATTTCGATCAACTTCAATTCCGCGGACAATCGCGTCTGGTTGGCAGGATCCGCATTGTTCGGAGAGAGTTGATTGACGGCAACTCGCAACCCATTGTTTTTCTCACCGAGCGCGCGAAGTTGGCCGGCGAGCTCTTCGATTTGCAGTTCAAGACTCGGGGACCTGAGCTCAACAAGAGGCTCTGCTTGGCGGACACTCTGGCCTTCTCGCACCAGCAACTCTTGGATGAAGCTATCGGCCGAAGCATGGATAAACCGTTGCTCGATCGGTTCGAGATAAGCTTCGGCTTGGATGTAATACGGAAAGGGAATCATCGCCAAAGCAACGAGGCTTGCAAGGCACCCAAGGCCGACGAGCCGCTTCGAAAAAACGCGGGATCTGGATACCGAAGCGTTCCTTCGGTTAGCTTTCTCCTGAACACTTGCCGGGAGATGCAGCCATCGGTTTTGATTCTGCCAAGCCGTATTGAGCATTGGAAAGAGGTTGGAGGCCCGCTGCACCCGATCGATGATGGCTTGAGGATCCGACCATTCGACCAGCAAAGCATGCACGGTGGTCTGTGGCCCTGACGGCCAGGGAATAAGCAGACAATACCGAGGGACCACGGCTTGTGCTGGCGTGGCATTCCATAGTTTTGGTTGATTTTCAGCCAAGTTACCCTCGACGAGTTGCTCAAGCTCCCTGACGAGCGAGGAATTCGGGTCGATCGATGCGGCACCACTACAAGCGATCATCGAAGCGCTATGGGCCTGCTCGCGAGCATGGGCCAGCCCGTGAAACAGCGAAGCTCGATCGGCCTGCAGAGCATCTCGGACGGCTTCGACCACTCCTCGGCGGAGTTGCTCATGGGAACTCGCATTGGAAAGGTCTTGGCAGCGCGAGGCGGCTTTTTTCCAAAGTCCAACGGCCCTTGTGTTCTCTACGTAGACCTCGCGAACCTCACAGACTTCTCCAAAAGCATCAAGCAAATTCTTGGCGCCCGAGAGTCCTTCGGCGGGCGTTTGTTTGTCAAAACCTGCTAGCAGCGCCAAGGGCATGGCTTGGTTGGTTTTCGGGAAACGCGTGGAAATCCACCCATCGCTTAGATTCGAGCCAGTGTTTGTGGACGCTTCTGCAGCAGGCTTGCTAAACGCTCGAATGAGCCCTGCTTGGAGACTGGATGGATCGGGGGTTTTGCCCACCGAATAAAGCACCAAGGGCTTGGACTCAAGTTCGATTGCGAGCAAAACACAATCGGCTCGCAAGATCGGCAGTAGAGCTTCGATGAGCCTGCGATAGAAAAGGTTTTGGGGATCAGCGGCTCGAGCAATCGCTTCGAGTTCATCCAAAGCCCAATCGGTACTTTCTATTGAAGGTTCAGACATGGTTTGGAGTGAATCGGATTCCTTGAAGGTCTTTTTCCCAGACGGTCTTTTTCTTAGACGGTCTTTTTCTTAGAGGGTCTTTCACCCAGAACCCATGCTAGCAAAAATCGAATGGTCGAGGGGATTCGAAATTTGACAATTAGTTTTCCGCGATACTTTCGACCTTTAGAGCACAATGCATGAAGGATGCGGACTTTTACGGTCGAAACACTCGATGCTGGCTTGTCGATTGTAGTATTTAATCCGACTATTATGACACCGAACACGCTTACAGACAATCGATGCAGGTGCACAGGATCCTCGAGGGGATCCTCGAGGGTAGGTCGTAGAATCGTTGCGGCTTGTATCGCTAGCAGCTTGATGTTTGTGAGTGTGATACCTGGCTGTTCGAATTCGAAGCAGTTTCATGGTGGAAAATTCCAAGCTGGGATGGGTTCTGGGCAGCAGACGGCTTCGGAGTATCTGTCGCAGCTCGTCCGTTCTGATGCGTCCAAAACCGAATGCATGCCTGACTACCAGGAGGCATTTGGTCCGATGGACATCGACATTCAGTCGTTGACCCCCGAGCAGTTCCAGGGGATGAGCTTGCAGGAGTGCATCGCCTTTGGAGTCGCGAACTCGAAATTGATGCGAGACTTGGGCGTAACAGTATTGCGGACGCCTCAGACCCTGGTCTCTACAGTCGATCCGGCAGTGATCTATACCGACCCGCGGATCGGCGAAGAGGCGGCGTTGAGCGCCTTTGACGCGAATGTTTTTGCATCAAGCATCTACGAACATAACAGTCGGGGCTACAATAACAACTTCTTCGGACGCAACGGTGTATTTCGGCAAGACCTTAGCACCACGCAGGTCGGTGTGAGCAAGCGTTCTTCGACGGGTGGTTTGTACACGTTGCGGGACGTAAAGATTTTCGATCGCAACAACCAGCAATCCAACAGGTTTGGTCCGCTGACCTGGGATACGTTCCTGGAGGCTCAGGTTCGCCAACCTCTACTCTTGGGTGCTGGTACAGAATTCAATCGCATTGCTGGTCCAGGTGCATTACCAGGACAGCTCAACGGAGTTTTGCTTGCACGGGTTCGCACCGATATCAGCTTGGTTGATTTCGAGAGATCGGTCCGGGACTTTGTCGCCGAGATTGAGAATGCGTATTGGGATCTGTATTTTGCCTTTCGAGATCTGGACTCCAAGACCGAAGCTCGCGATCAGGCGATCGATACCTTGGAAAGCCCGCTAACGGAGGGCGCCGTTAGCAAAGAGCAGGCTCGCGAGCAGTTATGGCGTTTCGAAGCGGATGTGGTCGATTCTCTCAATGGTCGATCACTCGATGGAACACGATCAAACAACGGATCGACCGGGGGAACATTCCGGGGCACAGGGGGAGTGCGTATTGCTGAAAGACGGCTTCGTTTGGTTCTAGGGATGCCCATTAACGATCGTAAGCTTCTATGGCCATCGGATCAACCTAGCCTCGCACAACTCGACTTCGATTGGCAAGCTTCGATCACCGATGCCTTGGCCAATCGAGAGGAATTGCGGCGGCAACGTTGGGTCATCAAGCAGCGAGAATTGGAACTGATCGCAAACAGGAACTTTCTCAAGCCGCAATTGGATGCGATTGCGGCCTATCGAATGCGTGGCTTTGACGGACAATTCAACACGCCTTTTGATAATGATTTTCAGGAATGGTCCCTGGGACTCGATTACCTGATGCCAGTAGGCTATCGCCGGGGACATGCTGCGGTGCGAAATACGCAATTGTCGTTGGCCCGCGAAGCGCAGGTGCTCATCGAACAAGAACGCGCCGTGCACTTTGGCTTGAGCAATGCGATCAACGAAGCGAAGCGTGCTCATGAGAATCTGATGATTCAAAAAAACCGCTACGAGGCTGTGGAGAATCAGATCGTGGCTCTCAAGGCTCGGGCAGAACAGGCTCGGGTCGAGCAGCTCTTCGTGTTGCTTGAGGCCCAACGTCGACGCTTGGATGCATTGATTCGCTACCATCAGTCGGCAGTCGAATACCAATTGGCGGTTCGAAACGTCAATCTCGAACGGGGCACTCTCCTAGCTTATTGCAACGTCTACCTCAACGAATCACCTTCGTCGGACTTCATCGCCACCCAGGGAATCCAGAGAGTCAATTCGCAGGACTTCACGACGCAACCTCATCACCGCGACCCGCTAATCGCATCCCCAACCTCAGCCCAATTGCCCACGGCGGTTGATGCGATCCGATAGGGCCGATGCCGATTTAAGTGTCGCTCACCGCGCGAAAGCCTCTCTCGCGAAGCGCTCCGGCAATTCCTGGTCGGACAAAAGCAAAACTCAACCCGCTCGGGCGAATCGGGAAAACCAATCCTTGGACGACCGGCGGAAGCCAATTGGCCAACCCTTCTTCGGTCCGTGTCCCAATGGTTGCCAAGAGTTCCATCGGGCTATACCAAGGAAAAACGCCGGGTCCAATTTCGCCGGACCCCTGTGATTTTAAATCCTCGCCCGCGCTTTGTGATACCAAACTGCGAAAGCCCCTGTTGAGCTGACTCAGGAGCAAGTCAGGGCTGCTCGAAGAATCGGTCACCACAAAAGAAATGCCATCGACATTGCTCAACCGATCAAACCACCTTAGGTGACAGTTCTCCAACCAAGCCCGTTTGGGAATCGCAACCGGAGAGGCTGCGGCGTTGGGATCCACACCTGGGAAAATCGGATACCAAAAGAGGTTCCCAGGGTTGGGGATTCCAAGCTTTGAAAAGCTTGCAATGGCAAAGAAATCTAAATTACTCAGGTAGAAGTCACTCAAAAACGATTCAACTTGCAACGGATGCTTTGACCAATTGTAAAGCCGTTCAAACACAGGAGCCAGACCGTCTCGCCTTGCGCTGATCGAGGCATGGAACATATCCAAGCAGATTGCAGCGATACGTTCATCTAAGGCACTGTAAACCGACAGATTAGTCGGGGCTATGCGGAAATCGGACTGAGACACCGAACCGGGAGTTGAACTCAGCGGTCCATCTCCAAGAGACGCTCTTGAATGGTTCGGGGGAGCTGTGAAATTAGCCGAGCTTCTCCTGATGGAGATTGAGGATCCAGCTTGTGTTCCCCATTCCTCGTTGGTCGGTTCCCAAGCCACTTCAAAGAGGCTTTTGCCAGCCGAGATTCTGGTTGTTTGGTTCAAGGACTTTTCAGAGGTTATCGCTTCGTCGAGTACTTTTGTCCCATTTCGACTGTTTAGATCTTTGACGAAGTAATGCTCTATTCGATTGCAAACTTCGAAGTGCTTCGACGACATGTAGTCGTCCTCGCACGCCACTTGCGAGGCAGTTGTTCGACCAACGACGCACGACTGACCAGGGGGGACAATGACCCTAAGGCCTTTCTTTGGGCCATCGATGACCAAGAGAACAAGATTTCTGGAAAACTGGTTCAAGGTGCGGATACCACGCGGTTGCAAAACGGCCACATTAACCTTCTCAGTATGCTAGAAATTCCAGCCATCGTCTAGTTTTTCGTGAATTAACACAAGAATATGCTCAACTTTCATGACTTGTCGTAATTTTGTAGAAGACTCAGGCCAAACTAGCCTACCTGGGCCCGCTATTCGCCGGACTTTCCGCATCTTTCAAAAAACCCGCAGAAAACGCAGAATGCTTCCAAGTCCTTTGACCGATACACCAATCATGCACGCGATCGGCTCCCGGATTGGCATTTCTCTGCCAATGGGAGTTGCAAGCGCCCAGCAGGTCTGAGGACTCCATGAAAGCCAAGAAGCTCCCGTTGAAATTCCAACCCAAAGTCAGTCTCAGACTGTGGGCGATTCTTGCTCTTGCCACCTGCTCGCTTGCCACACTGGCACCTTGCTCGGCCCAAACGAACTCCCAGGTCTCCGGCTTCTCAAGGCTTCCAGAACTTCCCGATCTTGACTCGATCGAGCCCGTGCTCAGTTCCCAGAACTCCCCCAGATTCGTTCCCCTGCCCACCCTCGAAGACCTTCCGTTGGCGCCGAGTGAACTCGTTAAACTTGCCGGTGCATTAGAGTCTCTGGAATCTCAGGGTGCTCAAACGCAGGGCAAAATAATCGGTAGCGATCACACACCGAGTTTGACCAAAACTGGCGGACTTGATTACCTGACAAAGCCGCTGGCACCATTTGAAATCGTCCGAAAAACCGATGCCAAGTATTCCAAGCAAGTCTCCATGGATCTGCGCAACATTGCGTCTGAGCCCGACCCTCGGTACTTGCGGTATTGGCCTGGGAACAATGCAACCTGGGCCTCCCCGGCCTTCTGCTACAAAACCCTGTATTTCGAACAGCCCAATCTAGAGCGGTACGGTATCGGGTACTCTTGCCCTGCAAACGCCATCGTCTCAGGCGGGAAATTCTTTGCTGACGCAGCCCTGTTGCCCTTTTATGCCCTGCGCCAGGGCCCTCACCAGTGCGAATGCACGCTCGGGCACCGGCGACCTGGGGATTGCAACCCCATCCAACGCTAGCCAATCCCCCGAATCACTCTCTCTATGGCCGCTCTTTGATGAAGGCCCTCTGCCTCAGAGACTAAATGTCCTGCCGGCCCCTCTCTTTGTCAGTCGCTACAACCGGGGCAATCGATTTTCTCTACCTGCGGCAACTTTTTTAGCCCATCGGTATCGAAGGTTTATTCGTTCAAACTCGAATAGACCATTCAAAATACATACGAACCGTTGTAGGCTGGCCTAATATTACTTCGTAAGAAGGTCTGTTGACGGGGCCATCGTTTTTTCATCGCTCGTTTCCTAGCTCAGCCGGTCCGGTGCATGTATGCTCAAGGCCTTCCTTAAAACCGCTTCAAAATCAATCTTAGCTCTCGTTAAGACTCAGATTCGAAGTATCCGCCGCAAGGCCTTACGACGCGCGATGGCCGACGGCTTCCAACGCCTCGAACCCAGACGGGTACTGACCGTCCAAGGGATCTTTGATGCTATCAGTGGAAATCTCTCTGTAAACATCACGCCCGGCGGTAATACCTCCGCCACCCTGGCGGCCTTGGATGCCAATCAGTTTTTTCTCGATGTCGACGGAAACTCTGTGTTCAACTCGGGCTCGGATCTCTTGGGTTCCAAAGGCGACCTGAAAAATATCTTGGTCTCCGGCACAGCTAACCCTCTGGGTAATATCGGGGAGTTCTTGTGGAAAGACCATCTGAGTTCCTCGTTCCAACTCGATCGCATCGATGCCTCAGGCCTGGCCAACATCTCGCTCGACTTGGTCGCCCAAGTCACGGTTTCCCAAAACTCGAATCTGCAAGCCTCTAACTCGATCTCGATTCATAACACTTTTACGCCAGCAGATCCAACCAATCACTTCCTGCGTTTCTCAAATAACCTGACCCTGGATGCGGGCGGAAACAATAACGCAATTCTTGTCGATCTGGACTACTCATTGACCGTCGACCAACTCGCCTCCTTGCAGGCCACCCATGGCTCGATGAAACTCAGTGGCATCGATGCGAACATCCTGCAAGCCACCGCGATGGGTGATATCCTCGATGCTGATACGGGCTCGGATTCCATGGATATCCGAGCTAACCAGATCTCAATGATCTCCTCCTCTGGTTCGATCGGTGGTCCGTTGAGCAACATCCTACAAGCCGACATCGCGACGACCACTCAAGGGGCCCTGGAAATCTCCGCACGGAATCCCGGAACCCTCAACTCCAGCTTTTTTGCTACCCAAGGAACCGTCTCGCTCCACACAGATGAATTCCCTAGCACTGTGGATGCGAATAAGCTCTGGGTGGTCTCTGATTCGGACATCCACGCCACAGATGTTAGTGGGCTTTCTAGCAGAGTCACCGATCTGGCACTGGTCATCAATCCGGCCGCAGGATCCCCAACCGGTATCGTCGAACTCTCCAACTCGCTGGCAATCTCCGGTGATCTTCGTATCCAAGGCAATAGCGTTACCGCCTCGGATTCAACCATCGATCTCCAAGCTAATAGAATCTTATGGAACACAATCCAAAATGCTGATTTTGCTGTTACAGCAAGCCAAATCGATGCCGAATCTCAAGGCTCACTGCAAATCCACTCCACCAATGCCATTCGTGTGACGGATCTGAACAACAATCTCCTAGGATTGCGAGCCAACGGACATCTGGCGCTAGAGACAGATGCAGGTTCCCTTGCTGTTGACTCTCTGATTGTTGGAAACAATGCAACCAACATACTTCTGAAGACGAACAACAGCGGCACGATCAGCGCCAACGCGAACATCCAGAGCGGCTCAGGGAACATCACCCTATCGAGCAAAGATGCACTGGTTCTCGAAAACCGCATCCGGACCTCTTCACCCGGCTCGATCGTCCTGCAATCCCAAGCTTCGATCACCATCGGTGCCACGTCCTCATTTACTACCAACAACGCCAACCTCGGGGTCTTTAGCGGTGCCGATGTGCGAATCGGTAGCATCGATGCCGGGACTGGCAAAGTCTTTCTCAATGCCAACGGCAACATCTCGGAAATCAACCCTGTGGCCTCGGCCACCAACATCACCGCACAAAGCGTCTCGATGATCGCCGGTGGAAAAATCGGGGATAGCGACACCTCCAACACGATCTTCGATGAGAACCGAAACGCCATCATCATCGATGCTAGCG
>Ga0209598_10001248_pt1 | contig 20839 bp, 17 predicted proteins | sample M_140807_EF_Meta_FD_187317 | JGI IMG/M metagenome (GOLD analysis project Ga0209598, IMG submission 187317) | Freshwater microbial communities from Lake Montjoie, Canada to study carbon cycling - M_140807_EF_MetaG (SPAdes) (version 2) | ecosystem: Environmental > Aquatic > Freshwater > Lake...
TATCCTACAAAATACAACCTATTTTGTATTGAACAAAGCGTATATCGATAGATTTAAACATATAAATATTGCTTATAATTAACATTATGTTAAATATTATATTACAAACATTACGTTATTAGTATTTGTTAAAATTGGGGTTTGCTTTGACTATACAATGACTGTATAATTTGAAGCAATAAAAAAGCCCTCCCGTTTGGGAAGGCTTTTAAAATATATAGATATTGGATTCAACCAATGCTGGTCATCTATTGGTATTTGTCGTGCAACAAATCGTATTTGGTAAACTTAGCATCTAACTCATCGTATAGTTTTTGGTTGGCTCGGTTTTTATCTCTTTTAGCAGCATATAAAGTCGCTAAGAAGTCCACCGATCTAGAAGCTACATTCTTCTCATTTCTATTTAAAGTCGCTTTATCCTTGATAATATTAAAGGCATTTTCGATCCACTCAATGGCTTGGTCCACTTTTGCTTTCATTGGTGCATCCAGGGCTAGATTCAATTTTTTGATAGAATCCTGCTGTGCTTTAAATGCAGCATCAAAAGCTAATTTCTTCTTTGGATCTTTAGGTGCTACTGGCTTATTCGCATTTATTTGTTGTAAGGCTCTGATATTATTTCCAAATTGGTCATCTAAGACCGTGTATTGGTTGTAATAACTAATCCCTACGTTAAAAGCAGCAGCAAAGTTTGTAGTATTCAACTTATAGGCTCTCATATAGGCATCCGCTGCTTTATCTAAGAAATAATTTGCTTTATCGTCAGATAAACCATCTAAGTTTCTAGATGCCATAAACATGTCCCCATACATTTGACATTCTGTTTCATTGATGGTATTGGCTGCAATTTGTGCTTCATAAGCAGCTACTTTTTCCTCTGCAGATAAGTTTTTGTCGATATAATCTGCTCTAAATTCAAACCATTTTTCTTCTGGATAATTCTTCTCTGAAATGGTATAATATTGATCAAATAAGGCTTTGTCCTTCTTCTCTGCAGCCTTAATCAATACAAATTTATACATATCCAAAAGATCAGGCGATTTCATATTCGCATTAATCATTCTAGTATAGTACTTAATGGTAAGCTCATCATTACCTGCATTTTGGTTGGAATAACCTGCATACATTAAAGTAGTCGTGTCAAATGGTTGCTTATTTGTAGACCAACCTTTTGAAAAAATGATATCACTTAAAACCACTCCTCTATCAAAATTAGCAGCAGCATCTTTCCATTTTTTTTCTCCAAAAGCAGCTACGCCATCTTTAAAACTTTTAATATACACTTCAAAAAATGGCTCTTGACCACTTTTTGCAGCAAAAGTGAATTCAGGATCCGCCTTGATATAGTCTTCTAAACTTTTGTATAATTTATCAGCAGCATCTGGATATTTAGCAGCTGGATCCTTAGATAAACCTGCATAAATTTTTGATTTCCAGTAATACCCTTCTGCAGTTGTTTCTAAGCTCGCTTTTTTAGCAACAGCTTTTTCGTATTCTGTCTTGGCAACCTCAAAATTATTTAATAATAAGCCTGTCTCCACTTTTTTAAAGTCTTGAGAGAAAGCTGTTTGCATCAATGTCATCATAAACATTGCACCAATCCATTTTTTCATAATCATTATTTTAAAGTTCTAAGTTAATTAATTTATGCTTCGGGCGTATCGTCCCCTTCATTATTAATAGTATCATCAAACTCAGCAGGTTCATCATCCCCTACATTATTGTCTATTTTTATTGAAGTATCTGTTGTAACTGATTCTATTTCAGCAATTTCGCCTTCTTCTGTTATGTCCTGTTCTTCGATCTTAGAAGTGGCAGCAATTTCATCGTTTTCGTCTAAACGAATCAATTTTACACCCTGTGTAGCTCTACCCGCTTCTCTAATATCTGCTATACTTGTTCTAATGGTTACACCAGACTTACAAGTGATGATAAGGTCTTCTTTTTCTAACACATCCATTAAACCAACCAAGGATCCTGTTTTTTCGGTCACATTGATGGTTTTAACACCTTTACCACCGCGATTAGTGATACGGTAGTCATCGATTGGAGTACGCTTACCATATCCTTGTTGGCTCACCACTAATATAGTACGGTCTTTGTCTTCTCTGCTTACGCAAACTAAACCAACTACCTCGTCTGTTTCATCGTCCACTTCGATACCCGCAACACCAATCGCACCTCTTCCTGTTGGTCTCACTTTTTCTTCTGGGAAACGAATTGCACGACCAGACTTCACGGCCATCATCACTTCGTTATTACCATCCGTTAAACGTGCTGCTAATAATTCATCGCCTTCGTTGATGGTAATAGCGTTTACACCATTGACTCTTGGACGACTAAATTCTTCCAAACATGTTTTCTTGATAATCCCTTTCTTAGTACATAAAATGATATAATGATTGTTCACGTAATCCTTATCAGCCAAATTACGCACTTCGATAATTGCTTTTACTTTATCGTCTTGTGGAAGTTGAATTAAATTTTGGATCGCTCTACCCTTGCTTGTTTTTTCACCTTCTGGAATTTCATACACACGCATCCAGAAACATCTTCCTTTTTCTGTAAAGAACAACATGGTATCGTGGGTAGATGCAATAAATAAATGCTCTACATAATCTTCTTCTCTTGTCTTAGAACCAATGGCACCGCGACCTCCACGCTTTTGTTGACGATATTCAGTGGCAGATGTACGCTTGATATAACCTAAATGTGAAATGGTAATCACCACATCTTCTTCTTCGATTAAATCTTCGATACGCATTTCATCCGCCAAGTATTGGATCTCAGATTTACGCTCATCACCAAATTTTTCTTTCACTTCTAGTAATTCTGTTTTGATCAATTCAAAACGTAAATGTTCACTGCCTAATAACGCTTTTAAAGAAGTAATCAATTTCATCAATTGATCAAATTCTTCTTTAATTTTTTCACGCTCCATGCCCGTTAAACGCTGTAATCTTAATTCTAAAATTGCTTTCGCTTGGATCTCTGAAATACCCCATCCTGCTGTGATTAAAGCTTCCTTAGCTGCTTCAGGATTTGGAGAATTCCTGATCAAACGAATCACTTCGTCTAGGTGATCTAAGGCAATTAAATAGCCTTCTAAAATATGTGCACGCTCCTCCGCTTTTCTTAATTCAAATTTAGCACGACGAATCACTACTTCCATTCTAAAATCTACGAACTCTAAGATTAAATCTCTTAGGTTCAAAATTCTAGGACGACCTTTTACCAACGCCACATTATTGATGCCATAACTGGTTTGCAATTCTGTGAATTTGAATAATTGGTTGATGATCACCTGTGCAACTGCATCTTTACGTAATTCAATGACAATACGAGTTCCCTCGCGCTTATTACTTTCATTGTTAACATGCGTAATCCCTTCTACCACTTTATCTACTACCAACTGACCAATACGATCTGTTAAATGATCCCGATTCACTTGGTAAGGAATCTCATTGATCACGATCATCTCACGACCGTTGGCTTTCGTTTCTACATTACACTTTCCGCGTAACACCACACGACCACGACCTGTCATCAAACCTTGCTTCACGCCTTCCATGCCATAAATCACGCCCCCTGTAGGAAAATCGGGCGCTTTTACAATGGAAACTAATTCTTCGATCGTGATATCTTTATTGTTGATGTAAGCGATACATCCATCCACTACTTCATTCAAATTATGTGGCAACATATTCGTCGCCATACCCACCGCAATACCAGAAGATCCATTCACTAAAAGCTGTGGAATCCTTGTAGGTAATACACTTGGCTCAGACAAGCTATCATCAAAGTTCAATTGATAATCCACCGTGTCTTTCTCCAAATCATCTAACATCGCTTCGGAAATCTTTTGTAAACGGGCTTCCGTATAACGCATCGCTGCCGGTGGATCACCATCTTGGTTTCCAAAATTACCCTGTCCATCCACCAATCTATAACGCATGGTCCACTCCTGTGCCATACGCACCAAAGTATCATAAATAGCTGTGTCACCGTGTGGGTGAAATTTACCCATTACTTCTCCAACAATACGAGCGGATTTTTTATATGCTTTATTGCTATTATTACCTAACTCATGCATCGCAAACAAAACACGACGGTGAACAGGTTTAAATCCGTCACGTACATCTGGCAAAGCTCGGCCTACAATCACAGACATAGAATAGTCAATGTAAGAGGTTTTCATTTGCTCTTCGATGTTGACTCTAATCACTCGATCATTGTCTTGGGTCTGTTCTAGACCTAAATTTTCACCTAAATTTTCTTCCATATTTTTTGTTTCTTATAGTCAGTTTCCTATGCCCAAAAAGGCCTAGGATACGAACCTTTACGAAGATACCTTTTTGACCTCTTTTTTATGCTTAAAATCAGTATTAATTTACACAATTTTATCCACAGTTTTTAGTAATAAATACTAACTTTAACCCATACATTTTTAACCACTTATACATTCAAAAATGGGCCAAAAAATACTCATTATTGGAGCTGGCAAATCTGCCACAGTTTTAATCCAATATTTACAACAAAAAGCGGTTGAAAATGACTGGTATATTGTCCTGGCAGATGGAGATGAAGCCATTGCTAAAAATAAGTGGAATAATGCCCCCAATGGAACTGCCCTAGGCATAGATATCAAAAATGAAATAGATCGTCAAAATTTGGTTCAAAAAGCGGATATCGTGGTGTCCATGCTGCCTGCACAACTACATTTTTTAGTGGCTAAAGATTGCTTGCATTTTGAGAAACCATTGTTCACAGCCTCATATGTAGACGATAATATGCGTTCCATTGCTTCAGAAATTGAGTCTAAACAACTATTATTCCTCTGTGAAATGGGTTTAGATCCCGGAATTGACCATATGAGCGCAATGGCTATCATAGATGAGATTCATGAAAAAGGAGGTAAAATTACCAGCTTTAAATCGCATTGTGGCGGATTGATTGCACCAGAAAGTGATAACAATCCTTGGCATTATAAAATCAGTTGGAATCCTAGAAACATCATTTTAGCAGGAAAAGCAGGCGCCATTTATGTAGAAAATGGGACAACGGCAACAAAAAATTATCTCGAAATATTTGATCAAGCCCCACTTGTGCAATTACCTGGTATTGGCCAACTTGCTTATTATCCAAATAGAAATTCCTTATCTTATATCGACACGTATCATTTACATGGCGTGAATAATTTTGTGCGCACTACCCTTCGCTATCCTGCATTTTGTAATGGCTGGAATGCCATAGTACAAATGCATTTAACCGATGAAACGGTATTTGATTTAGCACCTAATACGACTGTTCAAAATTGGTTTGCAAAGCATATTCAACAAAATGGTCTTGAACAAATTTTAGAAAAATTTATGCAAGATGCAGCCATTAAGGAACAACTCGAATTCATTGGATTAAATGATGCTACAAATATTCCAACTCAATTCAATTCCAATGCAAGCATCTTACAATGGTTACTAGAGGATAAATGGAAACTTGCAGAAACAGACAAAGATTTGGTGGTGATGTTACACGAAATTGAATACAACATTGGTGATCGTCCATTTAAATTGGATAGCAGCATGGTATTAACTGGAACAGATGCCATCCATACAGCCATGGCCACCACAGTGGGTTTACCATTGGCAATGGGTGTCTGTGCTTATTTAAAAGGAGAAATTCAAATGACAGGATTGCATATTCCAATTGATGCAAGAATTTACCGACCCATTTTAAAATGCTTAGCAGAAGAAGGGATTATTTTTGAAGAAACCTTAACGGCTTATTAATTGCTAATATTTTATTTATTCAGCATTCCATTCACTTCCCATTCAAAATCTAATTGGCGTTTATCCAAATTGGCTGCGGCTACTTTGACAACTACTTTATCCCCCATATTAAATTTTCGACCCGACCTAGAACCCACTAAAGCATAGTCTGCTTCAATCAATTTAAAGTCATCAAATTTAGACAAACTTGCAATGGTGACTAGTCCTTCACATTTGTGCTCCACTGTTTCCACAAAGAAGCCAAAACTTGCTACTCCACTAATAATACCTTCGAAACTATGTCCCAAATAATCTCGCATGAATTCAACTTGTTTGTATTTATTGGCAGCACGTTCTGCTTCCATTGCTGCTCTTTCACGCATACTACAATGTGCACATTTTTCCTCTAATCCTTCGTCATTCATAGCATTGCCCATTAAAACACTTTGCACGATTCTATGCACAAGCACATCAGGATATCGACGTATTGGAGAAGTAAAATGACAATAGTGTTCAAAACCTAGTCCATAGTGGCCAATATTGTTGGTAGTATACACCGCTTTGGCCATGGTGCGAATACCTAATTGCTCTAAAACATGTTGCTCTGGTTTGCCTTTTGAAGCCAACATTAAATTGTTAAAACTATGCGCAATATGTTCAGGAGAATCGATATTAAAAGGATAGCCATGCTTTTTAGCAAATACGACAAATGGGTTTAATTTATCTTCATTAGGTTGATCATGCACACGATAAGGAAAAGGCAAGACTTCTTTTTTAACTTTCACATTGCCCATTTTTTCTGCAATTAGTTGATTGGCTTTTAACATCAATTCTTCGATCAATTGATGCGATGCTTTACTTTCCTTTATAGTGATGCCAATTGGTTTTCCGGTGGCGTCTAAAGTAAAACGAACTTCTTGTGAAGAGAAATTGATGGCCCCATTTTCGAAACGTTTTTTTCTCAAATCTTGGGTATAGTCATGCAACCACAATATTTCTTCTTTGTGGTCTCCTTCTTTTGATTCAATAATTGTTTGGACATCTTCATAAGTAAATCGACGATCCGAAAAGATCACTGTTTTACCATACCAAGTATGCACAATCTTTCCTGTCGCATCCACTTCAAATGTGGCTGAGAAAGTTAATTTTTCTTCCTTAGGTCTTAATGAACACAATTCATTAGAGATTCTTTCTGGAAGCATTGGATAAACCCTATCAGGCAAGTAGACCGATGTAGCCCTTTCATAAGCTGCTTTATCCACCGCTGTTCCAGGTTGCACAAAATGACTTACATCGGCAATATGTACCCCAATTTCAATATGCCCATTGTCTAAATGTTGGAAAGAAATGGCATCATCAAAATCCTTAGCATCTAAAGGATCAATCGTGAATGTCAACACTTTTCGGTAGTCTTTTCGTTTTGCAATTTCTTCGGTAGAAATTTTATCGGATAGTGTTTTTGCAAAAGCCAATACTTCTCCATCAAATACTAAGGGGAAACCTGATTCCGCCACAATGGATTTCATGGCCATATCATTCTCTTTCTCAGGTGTAAATATTTCTAAAACTTCTCCTTCTGGTTTTTTATTTGAATTTTCCCATTTGGTCAATTGTACAATCACTTTATCTCCCGTCTTAGCGCCTTTTAATTTATCCATTGGAATATAAATATCTGGCATTGGATGGATGGTATTGGGTAGGAAAAAAGCATGGTGTTGCATGATCTGCATCGTGCCTGAAAAAGAAACTTGTTTTCTTTTTACAATCTCCATCACTTTACCTTCTTTTTTACCAGAGCCTTGTCTTATTTTGGTGATTTTAACTCGGACTTCGTCTCCTTTAAGTGCGGTATTAAAATCGGTAGGGAAAACTAATATATCTTGTTCTAAGCCTTGTACGATAATAAAACCCATACCTGATTTAGCAATGTCTAATACCCCTTTATACGTTGTCGTTAAATGGGTTTGTTTTGTAGTTGTTTTTGACTTCTTCTTGTCTTTTTTACTGTTCATTTGTTTGTTGATGATATTGTGCTACAAAATCAATGACCAATTGATTAAACTCAGTTGCTTGATTAAATAGAAAAAAAGGTTTGATCGGAAGTACATACAATGGCATATTATATAATTCATCGGAATACTTCACTAATCTAACCGCATCTTTTTCGGTGGTAAGGATGAGCTTACTCTTTGCATTAATCTGTTCAAATTTATTGCGCATCTCATTTAAATCTTCGATAGAGAAAATATGATGATCGCTGTAACTTAATTGATAATAAGTGTGTGTGTTTTCGTGTATATAATTTTTTAAAGGAATAGGGTTGGCAATGCCACATACCAATAAAACCTCATCTCGCATGGTCAATACCCATTGGTCAGAAGGGTTGTAAATATGATAAGGCGTCTGATAAGCAATCGCCGTGAAAAAAACAGATTGATGTTGCGCTGGATACAACTTTTCCAATACCTCCGCTTTATCAGCCTCTGTCATATCCAAAGGACATTTGGTCACTACAATGATATTAGCACGTTTCGCTGATTTTCGTTCATCCCTTAAATCCCCTGTTGGAAAGAAGAAATCATCGCAATAGAGGTTATCGTATTCGGTTAAAAGAATACTAAAATGCGCATCTATTTCACGATGTTGAAATGCATCATCTAATATGACTGTTTGTAAATCTGGAATATCCTGAATCAATTGTGGGATGGCTTCAATGCGACGCTCTCCAACTGCAACTGCTACATTTGGAAATTTAAAATGAAACTGCATGGGTTCATCCCCTATTTCTAGTGCAGTAGATTGCTCACCCGCTAATGCATAGCCTTTGGTTTTTCGTTTATAACCCCTGCTTAATGTAGCTGTTTTATAATGGTTTGAAAGAATGGACAATAAATGTTCTACCATGGGTGACTTCCCAGTGCCACCTAATGAAAGATTGCCAACACAAATAATAGGCAGATTAAAATGAACTGATTTAAAATATTTTTTGGCATACATCCAATTGCGTAATGCAACAATCCAACCATATAGAATAGCAAAAGGTAAGAGCAGTACTCTAAAAGATTTTAAAAAAAGATTATTCAAATTCATAGGTATTCCACGGCGTGATACAACTGGATAAAGGTACGTCAAATTCGTTGGTATCAGTGAAATTGTCCATCGGCTCAAAGTAAGAAACACCTATTTTTTGCATCCCTTTACTAGCTTTTACTAAGTAGCGATCGTAGTACCCCTTACCATAGCCAACTCGATGACCTTTTTGATCAATCCCCAATAAAGGAACTAACATAGTATCAATCATTTCTGGTGCTACTTGGTTAAAAGGTAAAGGTTCTTGAATACCATATGCATTCAACTGTAAAGTTTCCGTTTCAAAATAGAAATCCATTTGGTATTGTTCAGCATCTACAATTGGATAACAGAAACGTATAAATGGGTATAAGGTCTTAATGTATTTTTCGAATAACAAGGTATTGGGTTCGTTCTTATGGGCTAAAGGATAAAAACTAGCAAGGATTGCGGTGCTTTTCCAATCAATACGCTGTAATTGAATCAGTAATAGATCATCCAATTTTATGCATGCTAACTCCGTCAATGCAGCTCTTTTTTGGGATAATATGGTACGCGCTTCGGCTTTCGTTATATGCATTCAAAAAAACTAAAAATGGTGGCGCCATAATTTCTTTGAAAACTATAGCCTTCAAAAGTTTTATAGTCGTTACGTGGGGTATGTTCCAATATAAAATAGCCTTTAGGACTAATCAATTTCTTTTCTACAATGATTTTTGGTAAATCGTCGATGGTATTTAAGGCATAAGGTGGGCCTGCAAAAATAATATCATATTGTTGATTGCAGGTGGCTAAAAATTGAAACACATCCATTTGAATAGTGATTGCATTTTCAATCTTCAGAAAGTCAATATTTTTTTTAATGAAATCAAGCATTGTCTTATCTTTTTCTACAATGGTCAATTGTTCGGCGCCTCTAGAAGCTAATTCATAACTAATGCAGCCAGTGCCTCCAAATAAGTCCAATGTAGTGGCGCCGTCCATGGCTACTCTATTGTGTAAGATATTAAATAAGCCCTCTTTCGCAATATCAGTAGTGGGTCTTGTATGTGGCATATTGGTAGGTGGATGAATCCTTCTGCCTCCATATTTTCCTGAAATAATTCTCATACTTACGACTTAAAAAATAAAATAAGGCGCGTAATGATGATTTGGATAATCTGCATTTAACGATGCTCCAATACCTGCTTCTGGTGTATGTTGCATATGTGCCCCTGCAAAATAACTTGCCAATTCCTGCATCCATAGATCTCTTTCGGCACTATAGCCTATTACATTTAAATTCGAACCATTAGGTTGAATATTAGATTGAAAACAAGCGTTCAATACAAGATATTGATTCTGTTCGTCACTACTCCTATTGAAATAATTAACAAATTGTGGTTTGCCATTTTGTAAGATTAAAACAATAAAATAATCATTGAACACAGCAACACAAACCCCATCAGTATGGTTAGAACTAACTAAACTACTTAGATAATTGATCCATTTACCAGTTGGAAAAGACCTCGTTAATAAAGTACTTAATGCATCAGGTATACCATAAACCAATACTTGATCTTGACCAATTTTTTGTAACTGAATTTCTTCTTCCATTTTTGTGCCAACAACCAAACTAAATTCATTATTATAAAAAGCATCTGCACCCGTGCTAACAGATTTAGTTAATACCGTTCTTTTTGTATTCATCACAAATTGCACCTGTCTATAAAATGATTGAATCAGTTTTGAATTATTTTGCAAATAACCTAATAGTTGATTCCAGCCATTTTGATCTGTGGTATTTTCAAAATATTCAAACGCAATATATGTACCATCGATATGATTTTTAACAACAAAACAGATAGACTGTTCGTCCACGATCAAATAAAGATCTTCCACCTTATTATTTGCTGTACTTTCTTGTACGCCGTAAATGCCAATTTTTTTCATAGTCAATTTCTACTGCAATGATACAAAAAAAAGAGGCTATGTATTGATAAAACTAGTTGTAGATTTGTAAATATATGAGTCAACCAGCAGCGACCCCATCCTTACAGGTCAATATAAGTAGTAAACAAATACTGACCATCTCTATCCCTATCGCGTTGGCTATTTTGGTGCCTCAGTTTAACTTTATCATCAACAATATCTTTCTGGGTGCCTTAAGCAAGCAAGCACTCGCCATTGGAGGCATTACAGGGGTCTATTATTTGATATTTGGGGTCATGGGGCAAGGACTCAATAATGGTTTGCAAGCCCTTATTTCTAGGAGAGCAGGCGAAAACAGGGTGGATGAAATTGGTATCTTGTTTTCACAGGGTGTCATCATTTCCATTTTCTTATCCATGATTGGTATTGGTTTTACCTATTTTATTGCCCCTACTCTATTTCATGCTTTATTAATTGATTCATCAAGAGCGGATACCGTGATTGAATTTCTTAAAATTCGTATTTGGGGGATTCCATTTTTATTTATTTATCAAATGCGCAATGCCTTATTGGTGGGCACAAATCAAAGCAAGTTCTTGATCATTGGAACCGCTACCGAGGCATTGTTCAATATCTTTTTTGATTACAGTTTAATCTTTGGACATTTTGGTTTTACTGCCATGGGTTTAAATGGTGCAGCTTATGCTTCTATCATTGCAGAGATCATGGGTTTATTGGTAATCTACCTTGTCATACACTATCAAAAGATTGGCGCAAGATTTGATTTATTTAAAAAGTTTGAGCTCAAGTTGGATTATGTAAAACTAATTTTAGTGCAGTCTGCTCCTTTAATCATGCAATACATGATTAGTATTATTAGCTGGGAATTCTTTTATATATTAATAGAACATAGAGGTGAGCAATCCCTTGCAGTGTCCAATGCCATGCGCAATATTTTTGGCTTTTTTGGTTGTTTTACCTGGGCATTTGCAGCTACCACTAACACCATGGTGAGTAATATCATTGGGCAAAACATGCAAGACAAAGTCATTGAACTGATTCATAAAATCATGCGATGGAGCTTTGGTTTTGCCTTTATTGTAGCGATTATGATCAATGTATTTGCTGCACAATTTCTTTCTATCTACGGACAAGGTGAAAGCTTTTTAACGGAAGGAATACCTGTCTTAAGAATCGTTTCTATAGCACTACTTTTTATGTCTGTATCAACCATTTGGTTAAGTGCAGTGACTGGTACTGGTCAATCCAAAGTGACCTTGCTTATTGAATTTGCTGCCATCATCATTTATATTATCTACAACTATCTAGTGCTTGAATATTACCAACTTCCTATCACATATGGATGGTTTAGTGAGATTATTTATTGGTTAAGTTTATTATTACCTTCTTTCTTCTACATTAGAACAATGCGTTGGAAGAATAAGAAAATTTAAATCTATATTGACGAAGTCGATTTGGAATAATTTGACCTTTTTCTTTCAATATCCACTGCAGTTGTTCCTTCAAAATAAGGTACTGACAATTGTTGCTTTGTGATTTTTACATAGACCAATTCAGCAATAGGATTTGCTGCTAAAATTTCATCTGCAATATTGGCTACAATGGTTTCTAATAATGGTGTAGGAACTGCCATGATTTTTTGAATCAATGCGTATACTTGCACATAGTCAATGGTATCCTCTAATTTATGGATGATTTTTGAAGCAGGTGTCATTTGAATACGGACATCTACCTTAAATGTATTTCCAATTTTTTTTTCAGCAGGATAAACTCCGTGAAAACCATTGAACAATAAATCATTTAAATAGATGTGCATAGAAATAGGTTGAGCTAATTAATGTCCCTTAGCTGTTAAAAAACGTTCAGCATCTAAAGCTGCCATACAACCACTTCCTGCAGCCGTTACCGCTTGACGATAATTTTTATCTTGTACGTCTCCTGATGCAAACACCCCTTCAATATTTGTTTTTGTTGTACCAGGCTCTGTTAAGATATAACCCGTTTCATCCATCTTTATATAGTCTTTAAAAATACTGCTGTTTGGATTGTGTCCAATCGCCACAAAAAACGCACTTACTGGAATCTCCTCCATAGTATTGGTTTTATTATTTTTGATACGCACCCCTTCTACTTTCTTATCACCTAATATTTCGTCTGTTTCTGAATTAAAATGTATAATAATATTTGGCGTATTCATTACTCTATCCTGCATCACTTTACTCGCACGCATTTGTTCCTTTCTTACAATCATATGTACTGTCGTACACATTTTTGATAAATAATGTGCCTCTTCTGCAGCCGTATCACCCGCACCCACAATGGCTACATCTTTTCCTTTAAAGAAAAACCCATCACATACAGCGCATGCGCTCACCCCAAATCCATTTAATCTTTCTTCACTGGGAATACCCAACCATTTTGCACTAGCACCAGTAGAAATAATCACCGCACCTGCTTCAATGATTTTTTCATCATCAATCCAAACCTTATGCGGGTAACTGCTAAAATCTACTTTAGTCGCCAATCCATAACGGATATCGGTACCCATTCTTGCAGCTTGTTTTTCAAAATTCACCATCATCTCTGGCCCTTGAATACCATCCGGAAAACCTGGATAGTTTTCTACATCTGTCGTAATCGTTAATTGCCCCCCTGGTTGAATGCCTTGGTACAATAAAGGTTTCATATTTGCCCTAGCTGCATAAATTGCTGCAGTATAACCTGCTGGTCCTGATCCAATAATTAAGATGTCTACTTTTTCTGTTTCCATAATCCTTGTTTTTTGTTGCTACAATGTAGCTAAAAAAAAACCCCGACAAATCTGTAAGATCGTTGGGGCTTTTATGATATTGTTAATTTTTTTATTAGCCCAAATAAGCTTTCAATGCATTGCTGTATCGTGCTTTTTGTAAACGTTTGATAGCACGTTCCTTAATTTGTCTAATACGTTCTTTAGTTAAATCGTATTTAATTCCAATTTGTTCAATCGTAACACCATTTTCGCCATCTAAACCAAAATAGGCATTTACAATCTCCGCTTCTCTTGGGCTTAAAGATTTTAAAACTCTTTTGATCTCTTCTCTTAAAGAATCTTTCATCACATCTTCGTCCGTATGAGATCCGCCTTCTAATAAATCGCCCATGGCTACATCTTCTGCTTCGTGCACTGGCGCGTCCAATGAGGTGTGACGTGTATTAGATTGGAAAATATTATTGATTTCAGTTTCTGACATCTCCAAGATACCAGCTAGTTCCTCTGTTGAAGGCTCACGCTCATGCTCTTGTTCGAATGCCATATAAGCTTTATTGGCTTTATTATAAGTACCAATTTTGTTCTGTGGTAAACGAACTAAACGGCCTTGTTCTGCTAATGCTTGTAAAATAGATTGACGAATCCACCAAACAGCATAAGAAATGAATTTGAAACCTTTCGTCTCATCAAAACGCTGTGCGGCTTTAATCAAACCTAGATTTCCCTCGTTAATTAAATCACTCAAGGATAAACCTTGGTGTTGGTATTGTTTTGCTACAGATACAACAAAACGTAAATTGGCTTGAACCAACTTGTCTAATGCACGTTGGTCACCCATTTTAATACGTTGAGCTAGGGTTGTCTCTTCCTCGGGATTAATCATAGAGATTTTAGAAATCTCTTGTAAATATTTTTCAACCGCTTGAGAATCTCTGTTGGTGATCTGTGTAGCAATTTTAAGCTGCCTCATGCAAAGGATTTATTTATATGTATAACGATGGAAAGTCCAAAATAGTATCTCCCTTTCGTAAGTCTGCAAAGTTAAGTTTTTGGAGGCAATAATACAAATAAAGCCTAGAATACCCTTCAATTTCACATTTTAGAAATATTTATACCCAAAATGGTGATTTTCTTCGTTTATCGACCGCCTGGATTTATCTTCGTTGCATGATAGATTTTAGATCCGATACCGTAACTAAACCTACCCCTGGCATGTTAGCCTATATGCAAGCTGCCCCTGTTGGAGATGATGTGTTTGGAGAAGACCCAAGTATCAACAGTTTGGAGGAAAAAACAGCTAAAATGTTTGGATTTGAAGCTGGATTGTTCTGTCCTAGTGGCACTATGACCAATCAATTGGCCATTAAAACCCATACTCAGGCAGGAGATGAAGTAATTTGTGACGAAATTGCACATATTTATCAATATGAAGGAGGAGGCATCGCCTTTAATTCTGGCTGTTCGGTGCGCCTTTTACACGGAGACCGAGGTCTTTTGAATGCAGCACAAATTCAAGCTGCCATCAACCCAATAGATGTACATAAGTCCATTACTAGTTTAGTGAGCTTGGAAAATACCAGTAACCGAGGTGGAGGTGCATGTTATGATTTTAATACTTTTTATGAGATCCAAAAGGTAGCCAAGGCCAATCAATTGGCACTGCATTTAGACGGCGCCCGTATTTTTAATGCCATTGTCCACAAAAAGGAAAATGCGGCAGATTATGGTAAAGTCTTTGATTCTGTGTCTATTTGTTTAAGTAAGGGATTAGGTGCCCCAGTGGGAAGTGTATTGGTGGGATCCATTCCTTTTATTAAAAAAGCAAGACGTTGGAGAAAAGTATTTGGAGGTGGGATGCGCCAAGCAGGCTATTTAGCTGCTGCTGGAATCTACGCCATTGAAAATCATGTGGAGCGTTTAGCAGAAGATCATGTGCATGCAATAGCTTTAAAAGACGCATTAGAAGCAACCTCATTTGTAGATCATGTATTACCTGTTGAAACCAATATTGTCATAGCAGTCATGACCGGCGCATACACCCCTGCCGCATTTGTTCAAGCACTTAAGGAACAACATATTTTGGCCTATGTGATGACCCCTATCCAGGTTAGATTTGTATTACATCTTGACATTTCCCCAGATGCTTTAGCTAAAACAATCGAAGTCATTCAAAGAATTAAGTAGTAAAGAATAGAATATAAATATGTTAGAAAGAATTAATCCAACCACAACGCAAGCATGGTTTGTGTTGAAAAAACATTTTGAAGAAGAAATGAGCCGTAGACAAATGAAAGATTTGTTTGCAGCTGATCCAAATAGATTTGAATCCTATTCAATCAAAGAAGCGAATGTATTATTTGATTATTCAAAAAATATTATTTCAGATAAAACCATTCAATTGCTATTTCAATTAGCCAAAGAATGTGGCTTAGATAATGCCATTGAATCACAATTTGCTGGGCAGCCAATCAATGAAACCGAAGGTAGGGCTGTATTACATACTGCTTTAAGAAATTTTAGCGGCGCACCTGTACTAGTAGATGGCAAGGATGTAATGCCAAGTATTCAGAAAGTGTTACAGCAAATGAAAATTTTTTGTGACAAAATTCACCAAGGTGCACATAAAGGATTTACAGGAAAAAAAATCACAACGATTGTAAACATCGGAATTGGTGGAAGTGACCTTGGTCCTGTGATGGTGACCGAAGCTTTGAAGCCTTATTGGATAGATGGAATTCAAACTTATTTTGTAAGTAATGTAGATGGAACGCATATTGCTGAAACTTTGAAAAAAGTAAACGCAGAAGAAACTTTGTTTTTAATTGCATCTAAAACATTCACAACACAAGAAACCATGACCAATGCCCATACGGCTAGATCTTGGTTTTTGGAACACGCAAAAGAAGAAGCACATATCGCCAAGCATTTTGTTGCATTAAGTACGAATAAAAAATTAGTGACCGGATTTGGAATTGATAGTCAAAACATGTTTGAATTCTGGGACTGGGTGGGCGGACGATATTCTTTATGGAGTGCGATTGGTTTATCGATTGCTTTAACGATTGGATACGACAATTTTGAGGATTTATTAAAAGGTGCGCATGAAGCAGATGTGCATTTTAAAACAACTCCATTCGAAAAAAATATACCAGTGATTATGGCCTTGTTAGGAATATGGTATACCAACTTTTTTGACGCTCAGAGCGAAGCCATCCTACCCTACGACCAATACTTACACCGATTTGCATCCTATTTCCAACAAGGGAATATGGAAAGCAATGGTAAATTTGTAGACCGCAATGGAACCACTGTGAATTATGCCACTGGTCCAGTGATCTGGGGTGAACCAGGTACCAATGGACAACACGCTTTTTATCAATTGATCCATCAAGGTACATTAGTGATTCCTTGTGATTTTATTGCTCCTGCTAAAAGCCACAATCCAATTGGTGACCATCATGATAAATTACTAAGTAATTATTTTGCGCAAACAGAAGCGTTATTGAATGGCAAGAACGAAAAAATTGTTGTGGAAGAATTAAAAGCAGCTGGAAAATCAGAAGCTGAAATTCAAAGCTTATCACCTTTCAAAGTTTTTGCAGGTAACAAACCAACTAACTCATTCTTGGTAGAAAAAATCACACCACATACATTAGGCTTCTTAATTGCACTATACGAGCAAAAGATTTTTACACAAGGCATCATTTGGAATATATATAGTTTTGATCAATGGGGTGTAGAATTAGGAAAACAATTGGCCAATCAAATTTTACCAGAACTAAGCAATAATGAACCTGTAACGGAACACGATAGTTCAACCAATGGATTAATGAATCAATACAAGCAATGGAAAGCATAAGATGGATTGAACCAAAAGACAATGTAGCTTTGGCAGCAGTGATTCGTGCTGCATTGACTGAATTTGGCGCCAATAAACCAGGTACCGTTTATTATGACCCAACCACAGATCATTTATTTGAATTATTTCAAACTGCAGGATCCATTTATTATATAGCGGAAATTGAAGGAACCCTGGTTGGCGGATGTGGCATTTTCCCCACCGAAGGATTACCAGATGGCACTTGTGAATTGGTTAAATTATATTTAGCTCCCGCTGCAAGAGGCACAGGTTTAGGAAAAGCATTGATGCTGAAAGCAATGGATTGGGCAAAAGAAAATGATTATATGCAAGTGTACCTTGAAACAATGCCTGAACTATCTAATGCGGTAACAATGTATGAAAAATTGGGTTACAACAGATTGACAAAATCATTGGGTAATTCTGGGCATGATGGATGCAGTATCTGGATGCTAAAAACTTTGTAGTATTTTTTGCAATTTTGATTGATCGATTACCACTTATCTCTTACCATTTATCTACTTCCTCTCCACTCAAATTATCTCCACTTGTTTCAGGAGCAATAGTAGGTTCAATAGATGCAGTAGATACATTAGAATCATTCAATTCAGTTGATTCAGTTGTAGGCGTTTCATTTGAAACAGAAGAATTCACTTCATCTTCATTCATTGTTATTGCAGCGGATATAGTGGATGATGGAGTTTCTGAAGTAACTCCTGAATAGGTATTAGGATATTGTGGTGGATTTTCTGGATCAAACTCATGGTTGAATGCATCAAAATCAAAGTCAGGCATCAATTCTGTTTTCACATAATCCAAAGATTCTGTCATCGCTTTTAAAAATTTATTGAAATCCTCTTTGTATAAGAAAATTTTAGAACGATCATACCCATTATCATCGAAACGTTTTCTACTCTCTGTAATGGTTAAGAAATAATCATTGCCCTTAGTGGCTCTTACGTCAAAGAAATAAGTTCTTCTTTTTCCAGCACGAATCTTTGAACTAAATACACTCTCAATCTTTTTGTCGTTGTTTTCGTATTCCACAATATCAATTTTTGTTATTATAATCTATAGCTAAAATATAAAATGTTTATGAAAAATTAAAATTTAAATAAAAATCAAAAAAGAAGAGAAAATTTGAATCTATTGTTGATTCTGGCTTAATTGGGTATGATACAATTCGGAATATAAGCCCTGTTTTGCTAACAAACTTTCGTGTGTACCAGATTCAGCAATATGGCCATCTTGGATATAGATAATTAAATCAAATTGAAAATTGAAAAAGATGCGGTGGGTGATAAATAAGGCCGTTTTATCTTGCATCAGATGACTAAGATTGGTCAAAATTGTTTTTTCGGTATTGGCATCCACCGCACTTAAGCAGTCATCAAAAATAAAAAGATCTGGCTTTTTTATGATAGCTCTAGCTATAGAGATTCTTTGTTTTTGCCCCCCGCTTAATGTCGTTCCTCGTTCCCCAACCATCGTGGCAAATCCTGCTGGCAATTGTTCAATTTCATTTAAGATATGTGCCGACTTCGCTGCTGCTTGAATGTTTTCGTCAGATGATGCCACTCCAAATTGAATATTATTTTTTATCGTATCACTGAATAAAAACACATCCTGTTGGACATATCCAATAAGCTTTCTTAAAGCTAAAAAATCGATGGATTCAATTGGTTGACCATCTACCGACACTTCACCTGAATTCACATGGTACATTTGATTCAAAACTTGGGCGATCGAGGATTTTCCAGAACCTGTTTTACCTAGTATCAATACTTTTTGTCCTGATTTAATATCTAAAGTAAAATTGTTTAAGGCTTTAATGCCAGAATGAGGATAGATAAAATCAACATTTTTGAATTGGATATCCCCTTTTATCTTGTCTATTTTATGTGTACCCTTATTTTGTATGGTTGGCTCAATAGATAAAAACTCATTCAATCTTTTTTGTGAAGCTGCAGCCCTTTGAATCATACTTGCTGTCCAGCCAATTGCACTTACCGGAAAAGTCAACATATTAATATAGATGACAAACTCTACGATTGTTCCAATCTGACTTGGGTCTTTAATGGCTTGTAATCCGCCTAAATAAATGGTTAATAAAGTACTCAATCCAATCATCAATGCCATTGTGGGCGTGTAAAAAGCTTCTACTTTCGCCAAGCTAACTGCATTCTTACGGTACAATTCACTATTCGTTTTAAAGAAACCCAACATCGCTTTTTCCTGCACAAAAGATTTAATCACTCTTATACCAGAATAAGATTCTTGTGCATTGGTAGTTAAATCCGATAATTGACCTTGGATCTCCTCACTCTTTTTATTGATAATGCTATTCACTAAATAAATAGTAATTGCTAAAATCGGTAATGGAGAAAGTACATATAAACTCAGTCTAATATCTTTTGAGAACATATTATACAAACAAAAAGCAATTAAAGAAATTAAGTTGATTAAATACATTATTGAAGGTCCGGTATACATCCTCACCCTACTTACATCTTCTGTAATACGACTCATTAAGTCACCTGTACTATGCGTTTTATAAAATTCGGTATCCAATGCTTGGTAATGTTCATACACCTGATTTTTTTGGTCATATTCAATATGTCTACTCATAACAATAATCGTCTGACGCATAAAAAACATGAACACGCCTCTTAATATAGCCAAGACCAAAATGGTGATACTGCAAAATGTAATTAACCAGCCAAAGCTCAAATGATTGGCTTCACTGATACCGGCAATGACTCTAATAATGAAGTCATTTGATGCGCCTGAAACAGGCTTTCCCCCAGGTAATTTTGCTTGAACCAAACCCACCACATAACCAGTAATTTGAGGTGCTAAAACAGCCAAATAGTTGGTGGATATGACCAATAACATTCCTATAAAAAAACGAAATCTGTACTTCCAGAAAAATTGATTTAAAGCAGCTAATTCTCTCACTTGGTCCTTTTTTGTAAAGATACATGGTAGTCAATTAATTAGAACTATTGAATTCATGAATAAATTGCCCATTTTTTTGCAAAATTGATATTCCCTTCCTACATTTGCCGCGGAGAGATGGCAGAGTGGTCGATTGCGATAGTCTTGAAAACTATTGACTGTTACAGGTCCGGGGGTTCGAATCCCTCTCTCTCCGCCAAACGAATTCAAAACCACGTTTTACGTGGTTTTTTTGTTTTCTGGACGAGCTTTTTCACGAAGTGAAACCTAGGGTATAAAGAAAATGAGACCCAAATCTTGATTTGAGGTCGAAAATGAATTTATAGCATAGGTAAATCCAAAGGATTTATAAAGCTCGATGATGAGCACAAAAAACAGCGGCGAAGCCGCAGGTTTTGAATTCGTTTTGGGCTCCCCAAAAGGATCACCGACCGAAGGGAGGTAATCCTTTTACTAGATAAAATATTACCTAGTAAAAAGGCCACCAATTAGGTAGCCTTTAGA